>Strawberry_p1__coassemble_2275_pt1 | contig 17782 bp, 10 predicted proteins | sample Strawberry_p1__metabat2_high_PE_007 | metagenome-assembled genome bin Strawberry_p1 | reverse complement strand
CTTTAGGCGCACTTGTATTCAATATTTTGCCTTTGATCATGTAAGCAAACGATTTTCTAGGCTATAATCATGAGGATAGCACTATACATGACTTACACAAAGTGTGAGTTATTTTGACGGTGCTATGAGCAATACATAAGGCGCAGGTGATTGTTTTTAATTGCCATGCAGCTTATATATACCGCCTATAAACTAAAATAGTGGCTCAAAATGCGACTTAAGACTTGATGATAAGTCTATTAGTCACATCAAGGTCAATCTAGTGTAGTTTAGGCATGAATTGAGCACGTTCGTGCAATCAGCGTAGACCGATAAGGGTATACTGAACTTATAGACAGAGCAGCTTAAGCATTAAGTGTTACTTTTGTGTAACAGCTTGTTTTGCTATCATGCTGCTAGCATTGTTATGCTACTGTCATAAGGCAGTACTCCTGCTTTGATCATCAGAGCATAAGGATGCATTAGGTTTAATACCTTTAGCTTGTCGGGGATTCTCCAACATAATGTTGTAGAGTTGGAGATTGAGTTCAGAGGACTTTATACAAATGGCTAATGAAGAGACAACTTCAACCTCAATTTACGATCCAGATAGCAGCCAGGGTGAGGTTTTACGTTGGGTAACTTTCCAGCTCGACCGTGAAATGTACGGTGTTAACGTAATGCAGGTTCGTGAAGTATTACGTTACTCTGACATCGCTCCAGTTCCTGGTGCACCAGCTTACGTATTAGGTATTATCAACCTGCGTGGTAACGTAGTATCTGTTATTGATACCCGTATGCGTTTCGGTCTGCCACCATCAGAGATTACTGATAACACCCGTATCATGATCATCGAGTCTGAGCGTCAGGTTGTTGGTATTTTAGTTGACTCTGTTGCTGAAGTAGTTGACCTCAACACTAATGAGATCGACGATACCCCTAACGTAGGTACCGAAGAGAGCGCTAAGTTCATTTGCGGTGTTTGCAATCGTGAAGATGATCTGCTCATCCTCATCGACCTGTACAAGCTTCTTACTGAAGAAGAGTGGCAGGACATCGCCAACATTTCAAACTAATGTTAAGGCAGCGTAAGCTGCGTTGCATGAGTTTACAGAGGCCTCGCATTGCGAGGCTTTTGTTTTTCTAAGGCAAGTAAAATCAAACTTACAACAGCTCATAATCTGTTTGTTCAAATGCACAAATTGTGACAGTTAAACATACGTTAGATGTAGCCTTAAAGCTGTGCCTTTTAGATAACGTGATATAATTTGCCTCTCAGAATTTCACTAGAAGTGGCGTGCCTAAAGTGATCTGACATCATTATGGTGTTAGATGGTGATGTGCGCCCGTAATATGTAGCTTGACCATAGCCATTTTGCTTTGCTTGTAATAACAATTGCGTCTTATCGTGCAATTATCAACTTTTTAGCATAGCTTAGGTATTTTTCTAGACAGGACTTTCGTTGTGGACGGTAGTTATTCAGCGCCAAGTTTGCTAACCCTGTACCTTGCAGGAGTAGTGTTTATAGTTATCATCCTAGTGCTAGTTTCATTCATCTTAAATTCCCGTCGTAGTGCACGATTAGAGAATACAATTGATGATCTGCAGGAGCGTCTGCAAGTTAGTGAAATAGCTCTAGAAGATGCCAAACGTTCCTTAGATGAACTCTTTGGACGTAAAGCACGTGGCGAGCTAAAAGTACCTGAGCAACGCTATAGACTTGAGGATATTGTGTTCACCGATGAAGATGGAGAAGAGCACAATCTCAAGGACACCATCTCTCAGATTTGCGATGAGGTAGATAAGATCCGTGAGGAGCAAGCTAGCTCACTTGAAGGTATTCAAAAAGATCAGCAAGGTCTGGTGCATGCTGTTTCTCAGCTTAAGACCCTTATGGCTGCGCTCCCTGGCAATGCTGCAGTAAGTGCAGCTCAGCGTAGCAGCGGTTCACAAGAGAACAATGCCTCATCGAATAACGCTCCATCTGCTTCTCATCAGGGCCGAGAGTCTAGCACTCGTGAAGCACGTAAAAAAGCTCGTGCTGCACAGCAGCAGGCTGCGCGCTCCGTCATGTCTGATGCAAAGGCTACTTATGCACCACAGCACAATGATGCCTCTGATGATGGCATGTATGATCCACAGCAAGCCTTTGCTGCACAAAATCATGCTAGTGCTGAAGATGAGCCTTTTGATGCCTCCTTTGCCCAAACTGCATCTGATATTGCTAAGTTAGTGGGCACTGTCGATTTTTCTAAGATCGATCCAAATGCAGGTCCTGCCACCATTGGTGAGCACATGGCCAATGCTCAAGCTGATTCATCACATTCAAGCAAGAAAGAAAACCACTCTAATCAAAGATCTAACCGTCAAGGTAGCACTCGTGATCCTTTAAACCCATTAGGTATGGCCTTTGGTGCCGATCCTGGCGATAGAACTCATTCTTTAGGAGGCTCGTCTGGAGCTCCCAGGCAGGGGTTACCCCATGAGGGCACATTCATCGAGGTTGAGGTAGAGCCTCGTCCAACTTCAGCTCTTAATGCTGACAAAGCTGAAGCAAATCTTACCAATGAATTATCTGACTCAAAGAGCAACTTAGTAGCTACAGCAAGCACTGATGCTAAAAGCGCTCAAAGCAATAGCTTGAGCGAAGAGGATGCCTATGCCTTAAAAGCATCCCAAGATGGCTCAAAGCGCGATGCTATCGCTGTGCTTAATGATGTGGTTAATGCCGCTAGCAGCATCATCAACACTGTAGATGCAACTCTAGCTAAGGGCATTGATGCAGATAATGATGAGTTTGCTAGCAGCGCCGCAATGATGTCTAGAACTCCATCATACATGGATGAGGTGGTATTACCTGAGACTGCACTTAATGATGCTGAGCGTGCCGCTTTAGCTGGTACCTTTGGCCAAAGTGAGATGCTTGCAAAGTCTAAAAAATCAACAGCTGATAGCTCTTTAGATGCAAGTGGAGATGGCCTATCTGATAAGAGCACCCTGAGCTCTCTTTCAGCTGATATCACTATTTCTAGTGATAAGTCCGAGCCATTAGACGAGTCTAAACCAAGTACTCAAGTGCAATCGCGCAAAGAGGCTGACAATAAGATGCCGTCTATGGAGCGCATGTATAACCGCGCCTCAGGACTTACTGTTGATGAGGACTCTTGCGATATCAATTTAAACTCCTCAGATAAGGAGCCAGGCTTTGGCAAGGGCCTTAATAAAGTTGCAACTTATGAGAGCGCAACTAAGCAAGTAGCATCAGACTCATTATCACAAGCTACAGATAAGACTCAGCTGACTATTGATATTGTGCCAAGCGAGTCTTTAGATGTTGATAAGCTTAAGGTTAGTGTAAGCAATGGTGCTCAAGACAACTCAGTTAGCGGTAAGGACATTACCGGTGACATGAGTGCAGCTAATGTTGCTTACTCTAATAGCGAGCAGAACAATGGCAATGCTCCTGTTGTAGATATGATCTACGACGAGGACTATGTGCGTAAGCAAAAGGATGAAAAGCCATTTGGTATTGATATCGCTACCTTAGATAAGGCTCATGCTTTTATTGAAGCTGGTGTTTCCTTAACCGAGTTATCTGCCCGTACTGGTCTTAGCGAAGATGAGTTAAGGCTGCTTTACGAGGTTGATGAGAACGGTAAGGTTATCGATAACAGCGCTCCATTTAGAGCCGAGAGCGATTCTGATAGCTTTAAGAGTTCAGATGACATCATCGACCATAGCTCTACTGATGCACAACATGATGGCAGTGGCGATGCTGTAGCTAAGGCCGATACAGCATTAGCTGTAAGCGCTGATAGTCCGTCAGCCGCTTTAGATAGCGATGAGCGTGCGGTTATTGAGTCCATTATGGGCAAGAAATCTGAACCGTCATACACTCAAGATGTTGAAGGCACACCATCTGAAGTTGCAAGCAGCACTGACTTTGAAGAAAAAGATGAGGCTGAAAGCTTACGAAGCATCATCAGCGGTGCCGTAGAGGGCTCTGATGAGAAGAATGAAGAAGAAAGCCTCTCTTTAAGTTTTGGAGCTTTAACTCCTGATGAGTCTGAACAGGTAGTATCTGCTCAGGTTGATATCGGTGAGGCTGAGGACTTAGCTAAGATCATCTCTGGTGGTGTTGAAGTTGAAGAGGAAAAGCATGAAGAAGAAATGCTTGCCGAAAGCCTTGCTAACGCCTCAGCAATTAAAGATGTAACTAAGTCTAATGACAGCGACATCTACGATGATGAAAAAGATGAAGAAGAGAGCTTAGCGCAGATTCTGGCTGCTTCAACAGAAGATAGCAAGTCCTTTGATAAGGATGCGGCATTAGAGTCTTTAGAGTCTGATAACTTTGAACAAAATCTTGAGGCTATCGACCGTTTAGCAGATAGCATCATCAAAGAGAATTTGGGCAAAGATAAGTCCCGTAAGGCTCAAGTTGCAGCTTCATCTAATGTCGCTCAGGATGCTGATTATGAGTCAGCTCTTGCCGGTGCTTTAGGCTTAAGTGGTGATGATAACAACACTGTTTATGCTCAGAGTGCTCGTGCAACTATCAACAATAGTGCTGATGCAATGGGTGCATCTCAAGAGATCGCTCATGCTATGTCATTTGATAATCTCTCTGGTAACAGTCAGTACATCAATGACTTAAAGGCTGATATTGATGAAGAGCTCGCTGACGATAGCGTAACTTTACATGGTCGTGATCGTTTGCCTAATGCAGCTCGCATGATGAGTGCTAATACCAACACCTCGGCTCGTAACGAGGCACGTGAAGCCGTTGCTCGTGCAGCACAAGCAGAGGCTGATGCCTATGCAGGTGCTTTGGCATCAGATAATAATGTTGAGTCTAATGCCGCTCGTGCTGCCGCTGCAGCTGCTGCAGTACATAGTGCTCGTCGTAAGGCATTAGCAGAGCAAGGTCGTATTGGTGCAGTTGGTTCTGCCACTTCAGATCGTCATGAGAAGGCTGATCCTTATGAGATTGCTGAGATCGCAGCTCGTACAGCCCGTGAGGCTGCAGCTCGTGCTCAAGCACAAGCTCAAGCCAAGGCACAGTCACAGTCACAAGCTCAGCCCCATGCCCAAGCTCAGGCACACGCTCATGCTCAGGCCCCTGTTGCATCAGCTCCAATGACCTCAGCCGGTGCTAATGTAAACACCATGGTAGGTAGCGCTCCTAGAATGACAGCTCCAGCTCCGGCTCGTGGTGGACCACTATCTATTGGCGCGGTAGGCAGTTCTGCGCGAGGTGCAACCAACTTCTCAGCAGTTACAGCTATGAATCCTGGTATGTCTGATGTAGTTGCTATGGCACCAATGGCTTTAGGTAGCATTGAAGCACCTGGTGGCAATTACAATCCTCAGCAGGGCTTAGCCGCTGATGAAAATCCAGCCGACATCTTGAGTCAGGTAGTGGCCGGAGGCTTAAACTCCGTCTCCACTTTAAGCCAAGATCAGCTGGATATTCTTAGCGATCTGCAAAACAACGGTGCTACAGGCCCGCATTACGCCAACTACCAAGCACGTAATGCCTACGGTATTACTCGCCGCTAGAAAGGTGCCTCACATCACCTAAGCAAAAAGGGCAAGCTCTAAGCTTGCCCTTTTTGTTACTAGCTGCTGCAAAGAAATCCTGCCAACAGCAATCTCATCAATGCAGATGAAAAAGCCTTGGCAGAGTCATCCTACACAGCTACGCCTCAATATAATTGCAGCTGCCGCCTAATAAGATGCGCCCCAACAGCCATGGAAAGCTCTCTTATTCGGATGTGCCGCAATAGAATTGCAGCTGCAGCCTAATAAGATGCGCCGCAACAGCCTTGGAAGGCGTTCTTATTTAGATGAGTCGCAATAGAATGGCAGCCGCAACTGCCTTGGAGGGCGCTATTATTCGGATGCGCCGCTTGTATCCTCAGGAAGGTTGCGCTGCACTTGCTGCTTTTCAATGAGGTCATTAACACCATGGTCTGCTTGGTTGATATTGCCGGTGCCGATGGAGATGCCATACTCTGCAGCAATATCATTCACATCGGACATGCTCTCATTTTCTAGTCTAAATAAGGTCTCATCGTCAGTAATGACTTGCTGATGCAGTTTGCTAGTAAGTCTGGTCTCATCCATATACTCATCTTTAACAAAGCTGTTGCCTTGCTGTTGTGTTGCAGAGGCTTTGTGCTTGTTTTTATCTTGCTGCTTTTGAGCCTCTTGTTGCATTTGCGAAGGTGTTCTGTGAGAGTTTATTGACTCTCTCACATCGAGGCTATAGCCCATTGGCAGAATGTTAATCTTGTCTTCTAAGAGCTGATCGTATTTGGCCTTAGCCTCCTCTTGCTCACGGAGTTTGGCAAGCGCAGTGCCCTCAGAAAGAATATCGATAATACGACGCTTCTGATCGTAGGTTAGATTCTTTGGTAGTACGGCTAAATCAGTAACCTTACGTGAGATCTCGCCACTTTCGATATTTACCATTGGCAATATGATCTGCAGATCAGTTGCCGCTCCGTCAGCACGCATAATGGATGAGTCCATTACGCTTTCATCATAGGCATCAAGCTCGCTAGTGCTATCTTCTGTCTTGCCCTTGGTAAGCTCATTGCTCTTTGTTTGCAAATTATCAGAGCGAGTGCCGTGTAGGATTAAGGTGCCTGGCTTGCTTTGGATAGCAGCGTTATTCGCTGTTACTTGTGTAGCATGTAACTTAGCTTTAGCATCTTCTAGCTTTTGCTTATCTTCACGCTCTTTAAGCGCAACTTCAGATGCTTTAGTCATGCTGATGGTGCCCTTAGGTGGCTTTACCTTTGATCTTAAGGAGATCACCACAATCTCATTAGGCACGCCTAAGCGCATTGGATAACCTTGCCATACATTGATACCACGGCTGACAATGACATTGGTGTCATTGACCTTGTAGTGACCTGAGACAAAGCCATTGTTCAGAAATGAAACTATTGGTGCGGCAATATTCATCAAGCCCCCATGGGTATGTCCTGAGACTACGAGATCAGCTTTATTGTCGCCTGTAGAGAAATCCTCACCATAGGCAGGGCGATGGGAGAGCACAATGGTTGGGGCCTTGCTCTTGAGCATAGCCTTCACACCTGTAATATCTGGCATTGGCAGGTTGTAGTTAGCAGCCTTAGGATCAGTAACGCCGCCTAAAGTCAAAAAGGTATTACCATGCTCATCTTTAATGTGGGCTACTTTGTTATCAAGGCTAATGAGGCCACCTTGCGTAAGATAGTTTTGCCACTTGTTATAGTCAGAGTAGTACTCATGATTGCCCGAGCTAAAGTAAACGCCATACTTGGCGCGTAAATCAAAGTAGAGCTTAGCAAGAGCATGACGTTTGTGTACTTGACCGTCGATAAGATCACCAGGTAGTAAGACAAGATCAGGGTGAAGACGGTTAACTCGAGCAATGATATCCGCAACATATGATGGATTAGACTGCGAGGAAATGTGCATGTCGCTAAGCACTACAATACGCAGCTTATCAAGCTCAGGAGGGAGCTTATCCATCTTAACTTGATAGTGAGTTAAGTTTGGCTTTCTGTAAGTACAGGCGGTTCCGTAAATTGAGATAGCTGTTGCGATGGACAGCATGATCATAAGATAGAACAGCGAGTGCGCAGGAATTATGAAGGCTCGATAGTCGACACGTATGGCTTTGTAGACAAGATTGATGACCACTCTAATGAGCACGAGTGCAGCTAAAGTAATGAGGATGCTGCGGGTCATCTCAAGGATGAAGTACAGATTGTATGGGATATTAGGATCGTAGGCTGTTCCACCCACTATAAGGTAGATGTAATTACGGCACATGCCACCAACAAGTAATAGGCTAATAATAAGCTTACTACGTATGGACATACGCAGTGGAATAATCAGTCCCGTGATCAGAATGACAATGACAGCAATTGTCACCATAGTTAATGTGTTCACAGGCAATCTCCCATTGCTTTGAGTGTTGGAAATCCTAATTACGGCGCATAGTCTTAAACATAGACAATAACTAGAGTACTAAGCCTAAGTTTTAAAATAAGCTATGCAACCTTTTTAAGTACCACACTGCCAATTAAAGGCTTGGGCATTACTAAGCTTGCTAAGTAAGCATAGTAAGCTACTGATCTTTTGCTCGCATTAGCTGTTATAAAACAGCTCTACAAGTTTAGCTAAAAATACTTAGGTTAAGGACAGTGTCCAAAACAAAATCCTCAAGATCACAAATTAAGCTCGATCGCAGTGCACAGACAAGCGGAGAAAGATAAAGCATAGTTAATGCAACTTGTCTATTATCTAGCGCTCTACGCTTGGTTAGTTAGCTCTGAGTGAGCGCACAAAGTGGCCATTTATACTTGGACAAATGCAGCCTAATATGGAGGGAGCTTTAGCACCAGTACTGCTGTTGAGGTTTACTTGAATACCATGAGTACATAAAGCTGCAAAATAGGCAAAGGCAGCAGGTTCAAGAGCTTGTGGGGCAATACCTTGTTGCTTAATGCTGCTAATGGAGAGCTTAAGACCCATTGCCTCAGCTAACACTTTAAAACGCTCCATCATATAGCCATTGTCAGCACCACCACCGGCCACTATAAGCTCACAAGTATCTGAAGTATAGGATTGGGCGTCACTGCAAGCATTGCTCTTTGGTGCGGAGTTAATATTAGTGACTACTTGTTTGATGCCATCAAGCACGGTACGGGCAGTAAGCTCAGTTAAGGTTGCAAGTAAGTTGAGGATGTCCTCTCGTGATGAGTTATTAAAGTCAGGAAGAGCATCAAAACGTTTTAAAAACTCGGCATTAAAGAGCTCTCGACCTGTGGATTTTGGATATGGAGTAGCAAAGTACTCGTGAGTGAGCATGGCGTTGAGTAAAGGCTCATTTACTTTACCTGAGCGGGCGTAGTTACCGTCTTTGTCATATGGCTCATTAAAAGCCTCGCGACACATAAGATCAATGAGCGTATTGGCAGGACCCGTATCGAAGGCAGCAATGATATTACCTTTTGCATCTAAAGCGGTGATATTAGCAATGCCGCCTAAATTGAGCATGAAGACAGGGCGATTGTTTTTACCAAAGAGAGCTGAGTGAAAGATTTGAGCAAGCGGTGCACCTTGACCGCCGGCAGCTAGATCTGCAGCTCTAAAGTTCACGATCGCATCAATGCCGGTAAGAGCTGCTAGATTTGGTCCATTGTCAATTTGGACGCTAATAGATTTTTCAGGCTGATGAAAGATAGTCTGGCCGTGCGATCCGATCGCTACAATATCAGATGCGCTATAGCCTGTGATCTTAAGTAAATCATTGACTAATTGAGCACTGCGCTGAGAAATAAGCTGTGCACCTTGAGCTTGGCTTTGTACATTGTTAAAACGACTATGGGGATCGCACAGTCCATGCAGTAGTTCTTTTTCGTCACTTAACCACTCATATGAGACCACTTTACCAATGCTAAGATCGCAGATCTCATGATCTTTAGTGCTAACAAAAAGCATGGCTGCTTCAAGAGAGTCAATACTAGTACCACTCATGAGGCCAATATAGATTTCACGCTCACATGATGGAATATCGCTAGTGCTGTTAAGTGACATGGCCGCCTCTTTGTGCATAATGAAAACTATCTACATTATACGTACCACTGTAGAGTCAAACAAAACTTTGTCGATATCTGAACCCTTTGAGATCAAAGGTGAAGCAGTTAATTCAAATTTGGTATGCAATGAATTTAACTATTAAGCTCATAGTTACCTTGCGCCTCTGCATACCATTAAGCTAGCGTAGCTTTGTTATGCGCTAGCGCAAGCCTTTACTTATTATGTAGCTACAACAAGCTCATCGTGATTATCGAGATACAGTAAGCTCGTCGTTCTTATAGTGGCTAAGTGCAGTCAATGCTTAGTACAAACTGTAGCTTTCTATAAATTTGTCTATAACTTAATAAAGCTCAATGTCGCTATGACAACTGTACAGAATGTATTTATAGATCATAGTCTAAGTGGTCAAGTTCAGATGGGATCCATTATGCCCTTGCTTATGCGTATAATGAGGGAATAGAGGAGTGATCTATGGGTTATTTTAAGAAAGGCGCAATAGCGTTAGCATGTGCCATGAGTTTCTTTACAAGCACTGTTCATGCTGCAAAGAATGAGATTAATGTCTTTTACTATACGCTCAATGACTTGTTTTTGAGTCAACTAAGTGTTGAGCTGCAAAATACTGCCATTTCTAAGCGTATTAGATTGCGTCAGCACGATGCTAATGTTGATGCCAAGACTCAGATAGAGCAGGTCAAGAAAGTTCTTGAAACTCAGGGTAACCATCATCCAATCTTGGTCAATCCTGTGGATACTGAAACAGCGCATGTACTGCTTGAGCTAGCAAAAGATCACGACACTCCAATTATCTTTTTTAACCGCAATCCAGATATGACCAACTTTGGCTCTTTTGATAAAGCATGGTTTGTCAGTTCAAATGCACAGGACGCAGGTAAGATCCAAGCGCAAATAGTAATTAGCTACCTTAAAACCCATCCAGATGCCGATAAAAATAAAGATGGCAAGATCAACTATCTGATCTTCCAAGGAGATCCAGCGCATCACGACACTGCTATACGTACCAATTCATTTATTAATACTATGCGCGACTCTCAATATAAGCTCAAGGCAATTGATTCTGTGTATGCGCATTGGGACGCAGCTAAAGCTCAAAGCAAGATGACATATATCATGAATAGTTTGTCACCTGAGAGCATTGAGCTGATTGTCTCTAATAATGATGCTATGGCTTTAGGAGTTATTCATGCCCTGTATAAGTTTGGCTATAACATCCCACGCGGAGTTAATGTGCCTGAGGCTAATAACAGTAATCCTAAAGCTATGAGGGCAACCATGCCAAAAGTGCCTTATATTCCTGTAGTGGGCATTGATGCATTGCCTGAGGCAATCGATGCGGTTGAGCGCGGCACCATGCTAGGCTCTGTGTACAATGACGCGAATGCTGTTGCAGATGTCGCCATGCGTATTGCTAATCTATATTTAAACGATATTCCGATTACTTATGAGCGCATCGGTTACCCCATTGATGATCGTATTATCGATATTCCATACGTTCGCGTCTGCCGTTGCCAGTGAGAGTAGCAAGATCAACTCACAGCCGCCAAGCTTTTGTTGTGCGCTAGTCCCAGTGCAAGGCTAAAGGCAGAATGAATGTATAGCTTTTAAGATCAATTTAAACTGAGCGAGCTCGGTGGGCTTTATATTTGCGCAAGCAAGGAAAGATCGCCACAAATTAGTGGATTTTACCTAAGCAAAGAAATTGTAGAGCAGCTGCTGAAGAATTAGTCTGAGTGAGATGAGAAGGCAGGGTGCTGCAGATTAGTTTGAGCAAGAACAGGGGGCGGCTCGGCGCTGCAAATTGTAGTGGATAGGCTACGGCGCGGGGCCGTAGCTTATATAAAAAGGCAGGTATCTGGTGTGCTTATGGGCGTACGTAGTCGTATGCTACGCGGATGCCACCGCCTGGACGGTCATAAAAAACAGTGCCAGTGTACTTAAAGCCTAATTTGTCCATCAGGTGGAGCATAGGCTTATTGCTCTCACCAGTGTCCACACGGATGTATGGATAGTTTTCCATTACATGGCGGAAGATGAATTGACCAGCGCCAGATCCAGGCTCTGAGGCAAGACGGTGGATTACAACGTATGGAGCGTCAATAGTCCACTTAACTGTATCTTGAGTATAGACAGGCTCATCGTCAGCAAGCACAAAGACGCCAACTACTTTATTGTCTTTTTCATCATCGAAGCAGACGAAGGCCTGATGCTTTTCCATGGCCGGAATTAAGGTTGAACTGTTTGGGAAGCCATTAGTCCACTGAGTGGTATTGCCGTAGCTAAACATAAAGGCGCGTGCTTGATCGTAAAGCTCATCAATTCGCTCAAAGTCAGACTGAGCTACTTCTCTAATCTGTAACATGTTCTTCCCCAATATGTATCTGTTGAATTGAGCGGTGATCTTGCTTATTTGTCGTCGCGTAAGTAGTCAAAGCAAACGCGATCACCATAGCCTTCGTAGGTTACTAGTCCGCAGTAGCGAAAGCCTAGCTTTTGCAGAATATGCAGCATGGTGCAGTTATCTGCATGGGTATCAATACGGATGTATTCATGCTCTTGCATGAGCTGGTTAAAGATAAACTGACCTGCACCAGAGCCTGGCAGTGATGCCATACGATGAATAACAGTATATGGGCGATCTGCACTCCATTTGCCGTCACGTAAGTGCTCGTATTCAGCCTCATAATCACTGACACAGAAGGTAGCTAAAATCTCGTTGGTGATCTCTTTGACGCAAACGTAGCCAGTGCCGTTTTTAATGTCTTCGGCTACAACCTTAGAAGTTGGATAATTGCTATCCCATTGAGTTGGGTTACCTTGTTCGACCATGTAGGCTCTGCAGGTATCGAAAATAGCGTCTAAGTATGGCAGATCATCTTCGTGTGTTTTGCGGATTAACAAGGCATACCTCGGTGTTATGTGCACGGTACCATGATGTTAGAGACTTATTATTAACATATTCTCTAAAGCTCAGTGGCTAGATTAGCACATTTGTATGCGTCCATACGCATGCAAAGCACAATACAAGAGATTTTTACACTCGATGGCTTACGAATATGCATAGCTTTGCTGGCTAGTTGTTAAAAAGCTCAAATGCAAAGCCTTAATCTAACCATTTAGTAACTAATAAAGCACATAAAGAGTACGGCATACAAAGTACATGTGTAAGTGTTAACTCAGCCTGTTGATTTAGACTCTAGCCATACTCTTGTTAGATCTTAGAACACATTAATATAGCTATCTTATGTGACTTGTGTAAGTGGTAGCTGTTGCTGATTGCTAGCAGGGAGCAATTAACAGTAGTTGGTGTAAGTAGGGTGAGGTGGTTGCATTGTTTTAATGCAAGTTTTACTGCAAATTTTTGCATGACTTCCTTTTGCGATAAATACAAGCTTATATCTGTACAAAGGCATCTTACATATAGATTGATGGTAATTGTATGCACATAAAGTGTGCACAAAGCAACACAATATTTTGCAGAGAGAGTTTTAAGCTTTTTAGTTATGTTAATTGGCTTATTTGCAAGGTTTATCAAAGATTTAACAGGATATTTCGCTCTTGTGCTCTATGGTGATGCAAAAAAGCAAGAACGCCGCTGAGTTTTTGCAAAATTTTGTAGAAAGCCTATTGCTATGCGGTTATTCGTGCCATGTTTTGGGGAGCGATATTTCACTTCAAATTTTGCGATAGCAATAAAACCATGAAGCTAGGATAACTTAGATATAAATAACCTTGCTTTAAGTCACAGAATTGACGAAAATAACAAGTTGCAACTGACATGATTGCAAAACTTACTACGCTGCCAAAATTGATGTTTGCTGCTAATAAACAGCATAAATATCAGATTTTTGGACAAAAGTATGCTTGTTTATGACCACAGCTTGAAGCTATGGTTTTGCAGCCTATAGTGTGATTATTTTTTGCAACTTGCAGTAGTCGAGTGATAGTTTGTTGCAGCAACGCAAAAGTCCTTATTGTGCAAAGATTTGCAGTAGAAGGCTCTAAGGTGAGCTACATGAGAACGCCTTGGGGATAGTTGTTGTTCGAACTCTCAGCAGCTTAAGTAAGTTTAGTCTTGGTATAACTGTGGCTACTTACAAATCTTGTGCGCTCTTTTCAATCTGATGGTTTTAATCAGTGCCCAAAACTGCCCTTGATTTATAGCTGTATGTTTGCAATCTGTGCTTTTAGGCCATCAGGCTTTTAGTACGGCAGGTGTTTGGTTAGGAAAAGTTTATGGCAACAATTCCTTTTTTAACGCTGACTGTCGCTCTAGCTGCCATCTTAGGTATTTTGCTAGGTGAAGTGCGTTATCGCGGTATCGGCTTAGGTATCGGCGGTGTCCTGTTCTCAGGCATTTTGGTTGGTCACTTCTTCAATGAGTGGTTCGGTCTTACCGTCAGAACTCCAGATGGCTTAACCTCAGAGGGTGAAATCTTAGGCTACGTTCAAGAGTTCGGTCTGATCTTGTTCGTCTATGCCATTGGTGTACAGGTCGGTCCAAGCTTCTTTGCCTCATTACGTTCTATGGGCGCAAAGTTAATCGGCTGGGTCGTTGTAATCATCGTAATGGGTTGTACCGTTGCTTTATCTCTCCACTTCATCGGTATCGTAAAGATCGACGCCATGGTGGGTATGTACTCTGGTGCAATCACTAATACCCCTGCCCTGGGTGCTGCAAATCAGATGATTACAGATATGCAGACAGTCCTAGCTGAGCAAGGCATCGATGCTAAGGCAGAAGGCTTCGACACCTTTGTGGTTCCATCAGCTTACGCTATGGCTTACCCATTTGGTGTATGCGGCATCTTACTGACCATGATTTTAATTCGTGTCTTCTTCCGCGTTAACATTGAAGAAGAAGGCCGTAAGTACTTAGAGTCTAAGAGCGCTGGTCAGGGCACTATCGTTACTACTAACGTAACTGTGCTCAACGACAAGTTCTTTGAAAAGCAGCTTGGCGATATTGCTGGCATCCGCGAAGAGCACATCGTATGTTCACGTATTAAGCGTGGCAACGAGCTGATTGTTCCTCACAACGATACTATCATCCACGAAAACGATGTGCTGCACTTAGTGGGTAACAAAGAGCACCTTGATGAGACTACTACCTTAGTTGGTAAGATCGCAGATAGCGTGTTCACCACTACTCGTGGTACTAACAAGACCGTTAAGCGTATCTTAGTAACCAATAACCTCATCATTGGTAAGCCACTTGAGTCACTGCACTTAGAAGAGCGTTTTGATATCGTAACCTCTCGACTCATTCGTGCTGGTGTGCAATTTATTCCATCACACGACATGAAGCTGCAGTTTGGTGACTACTTAAACGTTATCGGTACTAAAGAGCACATTGATGCCGCTTCTAAGATCTTAGGTAACTCCGTTGTTGAGCTGCACAAGGTTGCCATGTTACCAATCTTCATTGGTATCTTCTTAGGTATTCTCCTTGGCTCCATCCCAATTCCAGTATCTGGCGTTCCTGCTCCTTTAAAGCTTGGTATTGCTGGTGGCCCTCTGGTTATGGCTATCTTACTGTCTCGTTTTGGTGAGAGTTGGACCTTTAGACGCATTCGTTGGTACATGCCAGCAGCTGGTCTGTCAGCTCTGCGTGAAATCGGTATTACCCTGTTCTTATCTATCGTAGGTATTTGCGCTGGTGCAAACGGTTTCTGGGCAACCTTAACTCAAGGCCCAGGCTTAACTTGGATGCTGTGCGGTAGCTTAATTACCTTCATCCCAATCATCACTGTAGGTATCCTTGCTTACAAGATCTCCAAGGTTAACTACCTCGTGCTGTGCGGTATGATCGCTGGCTCCATGACTGACCCTCCAGCACTTGCTTTTGCTAACGGTCTGCACTCAAACCCAGAGGCTTCTTCATTAGGTTATGCAACTGTTTACCCAGTAACCATGTTCTTGCGTATCCTCTCGCCTCAAGTGATGATTATCATCGCAGTTCTCGTATCGGGAATCTAAAGCATCAGCATATAGCTTGATCTTTAACTAAACACAAAGCCGTCTTGCTCAAAGTAAGACGGCTTTGTTGCTTTTAGGCAACCCAAATTCATCCCAACCATCGGCTCAATCCTGCCCATAACCTCAAACTACGCCACAAAGCATGTCCCTCAATTAGCACTTTCAACAGCGCTATCTTGCATACTAAAGTCTTAGCTAAGATAGATTGCGTATGATAGACATGCCAAGAATACAATTGCCAAGCAGCATGTAACAGCAATTGGCCAGCGGTTGCTTGTGCGGATGTCCATAAGCAGCCCAGCACTTGCTTGCGCGGATGACCAAAAACCGCAGCACTATTGCTTGCGTAAGATTGACTTGTACTCGCTTCGCATTTGCTTGCGTATGATGGACTTGAACTCGCTGCGCTTTTGCTTGCGTGTGATGGCAATTGACGTTGCTTTTATGAGCGTCTAAGATAACTTTTCACTTTGGCATCGTTAATCAACAGGACAAATTGGTATGAGCTCAATCTTTCCTTCACCAATTACTACAGGAATAGGCGGACCATTAGCGGCCTTGTTTACCGGACTTACTGGCTATAGCAAGACCTTGCCATGGTATTTGCTCTGTCCAATTTACTGTTTGATTGCATCTCCACTGATCTTGCTCTTGCCTATCATTTTGCCACTGTACTTGTTGCATGTGCTCTCGAGGCACTACAGACTCACTCATACCAAGAAAGGTGCCTTTGATACAGTTTTAAATAAAGAGGGTACGAGCGCCACTAAGGAATCTGCCAATATAGCAGCCAATGAGGCTGCAGCTGGTAAAGTGACGGGGAAAACTAAAGGTGCAGCTTCAAGTGGCTCTGCAGTTAGTTCTGATGATGTCTTGCTTAGCGATGAGATGAAAGAAGCTGTAAACGTCGCTGAACGTACACAGCGCATTGAAGATGAGGTGCAATCTGATGAAGATGCAGCTAAGCGTAAGCATGAGTATGTAGCTACAGCACTATCAAGCTATAACACTAGCGCTTTTATTGCAGCACATATGAAGCTCTTATCATTAAGCTTGCTTTCTTACTACACTATTTTCTTTGCTGTCTTTGTGACTGCTGGCTTTGCTATCTCCAATGCCATGATGATCTATGTAGAGAAAGCAAAAAACTCAAAGCAGCTTCAAATTGCAACTACAGAACAGCTTGATTATGCCAACGCGGTAAATAACATTCTAACCATATCTGGCATCGTGATCTTCTTAACCTTGATTGTGATCTTTGCGCTCATCGTAGTAGCTGCTATCAAGGACAGTATTAACAACATTGCAAACAAGAGTGGTGAACAGGGCACAGCATCCACTGTAGATGGCGCTGATGTAGCATCCATTAGCCCGCTTAAAACAGCTTTTTCTGTGCTCTTTAGAAACTTACCAGGCTTTGCTGTGCTGATGAGTATCTTATATGCCGTGTTTGTAGTCGTTGAGCGTTACTATGCGCACTTAAGAGTTATCGCCGTTGAGGCAATGGTACTTGGTCAATCTTACTTTGATCCAGGCATGCCATTTATTGCTCTGAGACTTTATATTGTTTATGCATTTTGCGTGGCATTCATGTTTGTGATTTTGATGTCGCTCAATGCCGTGCCACTGCTGCATCGCTCTAATAAGAGCGCCATTGCATCAGTAAGATAAGCTTGTAATTCATACTAATTTTGTAGGAAAACGCCGTGTACATTAAGGACACACTGCTGCCATTATTAGATCAGCAGAATATTAACTACACCATCTATCAGCATGAGGCTATTGCTCATGGTGATATTGAGTTTGATTTGCCTGACATGAAGGGCACCATGCTTAAGAATCTGGTGCTTACCAATAAGAATCGTGATCTCTACTTGTTCACCTTGCCGCTTCACTACAGAGCAAATCTCAAAGCTTTATCCAACGCCTTAGGTGTGCCACGCTTTTCTTTTGCTTCAGTAAGTGATCTTACTTACATTGGTATTCCACCTGGGCATGTAAGTCCTTTTTGTCTGCTCAATGATCTAAATCTGCAGTTTAAGTACGTTCAGCCAGTTGAGCTTGATAACTTTGATCTGGTGAACTGCCATCCTCTAGATAATCACTTTTCAGTAGATATTGCTCGCCATGATCTTGAAGCATTAGTTGCAAAGACTGGCCATGAGGTGTGCAAGGTAGAAGGTGCCGTCATCATTGACTAGA
>Strawberry_p1__coassemble_2236_pt1 | contig 18409 bp, 7 predicted proteins | sample Strawberry_p1__metabat2_high_PE_007 | metagenome-assembled genome bin Strawberry_p1 | reverse complement strand
AGATGCGTAACTAGAAGTTGATACTAAAGAGACTAGTGCATTTTTGTACTGGTCTCTTTTGTTTTGTGGGCTCTAAAAGTTTTGAATGAAGTAAAACCAACACCCCACATAAAGCGAAAAGAGGTTGTTAGTGTGCTCAATACTAGAGCAGCAATGGCATTGAAAACATTGCTAATACGCTACCTTGCTAACACTTTTGAAAATTTGCTGCGTAAATATTGCGAGCTTGGCCACGTAACCGAGCAAGTCTTAGCGCACTGTACATTGGTCTGTACTATAGTTATAACAGGTCAAAATATACTTTGAGCTATGTAGTATCTATCGTGTTCTTTGCACTGTATATTTATCACTTTTGCACTGTTTTAAGGCTAAAAGTGGATTATATGGCGTCAAAGACATTCTATAAGTATATTAGACATGCAAAAGTGTCATTGTAGTTATGCATATCCTTTGATGCATTTAGCTTGGTGACTATTGTGATGTGATATCGAAGCAAAGGTAGCACTGCTACGCTAAGGCGTAGCTTGAGCGGCTATGTGGCCTCATTAGCGTTTATTACTTGCTTAGATTCATCTTAAAACCGATTTCATATGACTGTGCTATAACGAGCACACCATTTGTTGCTTAGAGCTTACATAAAGTTCTTGGCGACATTTTGCCTTAGTACATTGACAATAAGAGAACTCTCTACCTTAGAGGCAATTGCATACTTCACGGTTGGGCGTGGACACGTAAGCTCCATCAAGAGCTTAGCATTGATTTTACGCCACTGGGCTTGTTGTTAAGAGAATAAGGCGCTGATTGTTCTGACCTGTATACGTGTTAAGGTCAGATACTGCAGATAGGTTTGTTGCGCAGCTTAGTTTGCGCTCTATAAACTTGGTCATAACTACTGTAGCTAAAAGTATGGTTTTAAAGGTACCTTGGGCTTTTAGTTTCTAGTGGTTAGGTAGATAGTTATCTTTAGCCTAGCTGTTACGAGCTTGAGACAAGTTTTTCTAACCTATCGCAATGTTAAGGAGCTTGAGAATGCTTATTGATGAACTCAACAGTGCACGTCTTGCCAAGCCTTTTGAAGTATTAGGCTTGCAACCAAACCCTAATGGTAACGGCTTTGTTCTCAGAGCTTGGTTGCCAGGTGCAAAGTCTTGCCGTGCTTTAACTTTAAGGGGCAAGGAGGAAATCTGTGTACTCAATGTCATCAATCCAGATGGCCTGTTTGAGAAGGTCATGGAAGATGTCAAGGCTCCTTTCCACTATGTATTTGAAGTAGTCTACAACGACTCTAAGATCGAAATTGTAGACCCATATCAGTTCCGCGATGAGGCTTTCTACGGTCTTAACACCATGTACGAAAGCCCTGAGAACATCTATAAGACTTTAGGCGCTCAGTTAATTGAGTTAGACGTTGATGGCGTCAAGGTAAAGGGTACTAAGTTTGCCGTTTATGCACCTTCTGCAACTTCTGTAGCTGTAATCGGCGACTTCAACTTCTGGGATGGCCGTCGTCACCCAATGGCTCGCTCCTTACTTGGCCACTGGGTATTATTCGTACCTGATTTAGGTGCAGGCCAGCGCTATAAGTTTGAAATCAAGGATAATAACGGCAATCGTCTGCCTCACAAGGCTGACCCTGTTGGTTTCTACCACGAGCAGTATCCATCCTTTGCTTCTATCATTTCCGATCAGACTACTTACGAGTGGCATGATCAGGAGTGGCAAAAGGCTCAGCAGTGTGACAAGCTTACTCGCCCAATGTCCATCTACGAGGTGCACTTAGCATCTTGGAAGCGTAAGGCTGACGGTTCTTCTTTAAATTACCGTGAGCTTGCCAAGGAGCTTGTAGATTACTGTAAGGAAATGGGCTATACCCACATTGAGCTGCTACCTGTAATGGAATATCCATTCTCTGGCTCATGGGGTTATCAGCCAACTGGTCTGTTTGCTCCAACCTCACGCTTTGGCGGCATCGATGACTTTAAGTTCTTCGTTGACACCTGCCACCGTAACAATATCGGTGTGATTTTAGATTGGGTTCCTGCTCACTTCCCAACTGATGCTCACGGCTTAGCTCGCTTTGACGGCACTCCAGTTTATGAGTACGAAGACCCACGTCGTGGCTGGCACCCAGATTGGAACTCCTTAATCTACGACTTTGGCCGTGATACTGTACGTAACTTCTTAGTAGCCTCAGCCTTAATTTGGCTTGATTACTACCACGTTGACGGTCTGCGTGTAGACGCTGTTGCTTCTATGCTTTACTGGGATTACTCACGTAAGGATGGTGAGTGGATTCCTAACGTTAACGGCGGCAACATCAACTACGAAGCAGTTTCTTTCTTAAAGTGGTTTAACGAGACTGTCTACGCTAAGTATCCAGGTGCAGTTACCATCGCTGAAGAGTCCACCGCCTTTACCGGCGTTTCCCGTCCTACTTACACTGGCGGCTTAGGTTTCGGCTTTAAGTGGAATATGGGTTGGATGCACGATAGCCTTGAGTACATGGCGCAGGATCCATACTTTAGAAAGTACCACCATGGCGAAATGTCATTCTCCATGATCTACGCTTACAACGAGAACTTCATCCTATCTATTTCTCACGATGAGGTAACTCATGGTAAGCACTCCATGCTCTACAAGATGCCAGGTGACGAGTGGCAGCAGGCAGCAAATCTGCGCTCATTCTTAGCCTATCAGTACGGTCATCCAGGCAAGATTCTCAACTTCATGGGTACTGAAATTGCCCAGGGTAACGAGTGGAACCATGATGCCGGCTTAGATTGGTGGTTACTCCAGTACGACAAGCATAAGGGTGTACAGGCCTTAGTTAAGGACTTAAACCACTTCTATCAGCAAAACGAAGTACTGTGGGCTAACGATTACGATCCTGACTGCTTCCGCTGGCTCGACGTATCTGATGCTGAGCACTCTGTATTTGCAATGCTGCGTACTCTGCCTGAAAAGGGTGGCAACGCTGCTAAGAGCGGCAATGTGAAGGATGAGATCATGATGGTCTCCAACTTCACTCCAGTTCCATATGTTGCTTATCGTCTTGGTGTACCACGTCCTGGTACTTACAAGGTGGTATTTAACACTGATGACAAGAAGTACTGGGGTTCAGGCTACTCAACAGGCCCAGAGAGCATGGTAGCTTCCAATATCTCATGGCAAGGTCAGTATCACTCCTTAGTGCTTGATCTGCCACCTTTAGCTACTGTCTTCATCAAGCGTGTTGGTGATTAGTACGATAGCATTTAGCATTTTTTGAATGCATGGATAATGCAGCTAAATAAGCTGCAAAAGAGCCCAGCCTAGCGCTGGGCTTTGTCATTTTTGGTCGGTAGCAAATTATTAAGATACAGGGGCCATTTGTTGTTTGCCTGTAAGAGCTATTTTGTTTGCCTGTTAATTGCTCTTTTGTTTGCCTCTTAATACCTTTGTTGTTTGGCAGGCGGGGACTCTTTTGGCTTTTACAAATGTGTTTGGGAGTGGTTTGCTTTTGTGGCTTTGGATGCAAGAGACTGTTACTTAATGTGCCGCTTTGCTAGCTTGGTTGTGTACACATTTGGCGCGTAGGCAGCTTATGAGGCCGTCAAATTCATTTATCTATGTGATCTATATCGATTATGTATCACCAGTTTGCATTGTTGATGAGCCGATAGCGCGTCATTGCAGCATAATACTAACAAGGATTTGGTATGTTTTAATACTTGGTGGCTTTAGGTGCCTCGCACCACTTAAAACCATGGAGGTAGTGTTTAAGATGCGTTCCTTTAACGCAGCACTAAAACTTACTGTGGTAACAAAGCTCAAGTGCCATTGTTGAAAAACTTATAGAGGACAAGTTCTACTTTTTCCCAAGTTAAGTTTCATGTTTTGATCTGTCAGCCCACTTGATGGGTATATCTTGTTGCTACAAAGCGAGTTGTGTAGCTTTAAGATAAGTAGTGAAAGTATGAGCACCTTAACTTTAGTACATGGATGCGCCTTGGCTTGCTCATTTATGCTCTGGGTATTGGTAGGTTATTAGATAGCTCTGTAAGTGCTTTCATAAGGAGCGATGAATGCTCGAGTTTGTATCTGAAGATCGAATGCGTCAAACTGGACTAGGAGCAACTTTATATGATGATGGTTGTTACTTTAGTATCTGGGCACCTGATGCAGCTGAAGTTGTAGTTCACTTATACAGCAAAAAAGAAGTAAAGCTTGGATCTTTTCCGCTAGGTCAACAGAAAGGCGGTGTTTGGTATGGCTTTATCAAAGGTGCTAAAGCCGGAGACTGCTATGCCTTGGAAACTAGAGGCACTAATGATCCTAATCAGGGCTTTTACTTTAAAGAGGGCCGTTATTTAGTCGACCCATATGCTAAGTTGCTCACTAAGCCGTTTAACTACGATGAGGATATGTATCTCAATCACTCCGAGGAATTTATTCCAAAGGCAGTGATTGTTGGTAACGATGACTTTAACTGGGAAGGTGTTAAGAAAGTCTTCCGTGATCGTGCTGACGTAATCTTGTATGAAGCTCACGTCAGGGGCATGACTAAGCTCAAAGAAGAAGTTCCGCTTAATCACAGAGGCACTTACTTAGGTATGTGCCATGAGAGCGTGATTGAGCACTTAAAGCGTTTAGGCATTACTACTGTGCAGTTAATGCCTGTCGCTGCCTCTATGAGTGAGCCATTCTTAGTTAAACGCGGCTTAAAGAATTACTGGGGCTACAATCCAGTCTGCTTCATGGCTCCAAATCCAGACTATGCTTGTGATCCGCTCAATGCGATCAACGAGTTTAAGACCATGGTTAAGACCTTCCACAAAAACGGTATTGCCGTGATTTTGGATGTGGTGTTTAACCATACTGCAGAGGCAGGTATTGATGGTCCGGTGCTTAGCTACAAGGGCTTAGATGCTCGTAGCTACTATGCCTATGAGCCAAAGCAAGATCGCTCATTAGATTATGCAAACTATATCAATGCTACAGGTTGCGGTAACTCATTTAATGCCGACAGCATGGTCTCAACTCGTCTTATCATTGACAGCCTTAAGTATTGGCTCAATGAGATGCGCGTTGATGGCTTCCGCTTTGATCTTGCGGTAACCATCTGTCGTGAGTCGCATGCCGGCTCATACTATGCCTTTGACTCAAACTGCGGCTTCTTTAAGGCATGCTTTGCTAATGAAGAAATTCAGCATGCTCTCATGGTGGCTGAGCCTTGGGATCCAGGCTTAGGCGGCTATCACTTAGGCGGCTTCCCTCGTGGCTGGTCAGAGCAAAACGATCGCTATAGAGATGCAGTTCGTAAGTTCTGGCGTGGTGATCGCGGCTTACTTGGTGAGCTTGCCACTCGCATCTTAGGTTCGCGTGATGTCTTTGCTAAGGGCCAACGCTCAATCAACGCCTCAGTAAACTATATTACTTATCATGATGGCTTCACGCTTGAGGACTTAGTGTCCTATAACTTCAAGCACAATGAGCTCAATCAAGACAATAATTCAGACGGTACTAACGAAAACTACTCTTACAACTGTGGCGAAGAGGGTGTAAGCCGTGATCCTGAGGTGATTAAGCGTCGTTGGCAGATGAAGCGTAACCTCATGGCTACTCTCATCATCTCTCAAGGTATTCCTCACTTCTTAGGCGGTGATGAGCTGAGCCGTACTCAGCTTGGTAATAACAACTCATATTGCCAAGACAATGACTTAAACTACTATCACTGGAATATCTCACAAGAGCAACGTTACTTCCTCGATTACTTGTGCAAGCTGATGCGAGTGCTTAATACCTCTCGTGTGCTCAAAGAAATTAACCTCTTTGATGACTTCTTCTACAAGTTTGAGAATGACTATATTGCTAAGTGGAGAAAGTCGAACGGTACGCTGTTGTCTGATGCCGATTGGCACTCAACTGAGATTAACCACTTCTGCCTGTATGTGGGTGATCGCAATAACAAGGGCGAACGTTGGTGTCTCATCGTTAACAACGAAGATAAGGACTTAATGTTCCGCCTGCCAAGTATTTTCCATGACCGCTACTGGTCTGCAGTGATCGACTCATCAGAAGTTGATGGCGAGCCACGTAGATACTCTAACGAGTCTGGTCTTGAAAACATGGTGGCAGCGCATAGCGTGAAGATCATGCGTATGGAGACTGTACAGACCTCCAAGCTGCTCACCGAGGAAGCTCTCGACGAGCTGGCCGATTCCAACATGCTGCAAAAGTACACTCGTGGAAATACTCGTTTCCAATACTAAGAGTGTAATAGCCTTGCTTGTAGCCAAGCTCACAGCACTGTTCAAAGCAAGCTAATCAAATGCTGCCAGCAACAAGCTGCAGTCAAAAGCTGGCAACAGCAAGTAGCATGGCAACACGCGAGCGGCTCATTCAAAAGGCCGCTAGCACACTTTCAAATCTAAACTAGGCTTTCACAGCTACATCAAGCCACTTAGATAGACATAGGCTCTAACTAAGTGGCTTTTTCGTTTCATAAGCCATAAGACAAGCTTAGTTAATCAACAGCATCACGATGATGGCAAAGCAGAACACACGACAAAGCTTAAGCTACACTCATTTGGCTAGAATAAAGATTGAGCTGCATCCATTGGTCTAGAATAAGATTGAGTGCCCCTCGCTGCTTTTAGCGCTACGCTTTTTGTTTCTAATGGCGCTCATGGTCTTGTTTTCCCACAAAATGGCCGTTTGCATATTGGTGCGGTATAATGGAGCGCTTTTTAGAGCAAAGTTCACCATGAGGCTAATGGTTTTAGTCCTTTGGTTGAGCATGCTTTTGACAAATGCCGAGAGGCATCTAATTAACAGGGCATTGCAATGAGCAGTAGATCTTCATCCTCAAATTCATTTAGCTCTTTTTCAGATCTAAAGGATTTACAAGCGCAACTGCGTAGACAAAATGCAGACTTAGCACAAGCTAAGGCTGATGCCATCATTGTGAAAGATGGTCAGGAGTCTACTAACAAGCTCAAGCAAAAAGCAGCAAGTCTAGCTAAGTTCACCTCAGCTGCTGAAAACGCCCTTAAGGCAAAAGCTTTAGAGGCTCAAAGTACCAACCATTCAGTTTTAGCCGCAAGCGACAACGATAATGCTCGCGGCACTAACGGTCATGCTCAAAAACAAGATCGCCGTGATCGTTTACAGAGAGCTGATCGTGCTGAGCGCTCTAATGAAGGCAATCGTACCGAGCGAGGTGCGCGTACTAATCACTATGAACAAGGTGAGCGCACTAATCACCATGAACAAGGTGAGCGTACTAATCACGATGAACAAGGTGAGCGTACTAATCGCGCTGAGCGTGGCTCAAATCGTCGTGAGCGTAATGATGGCAGCAAGAATCGTAATCGTTCTAATGATCGTAATAAAAACGAGACAGAGCAACAGCGTTTAGATCGTGCTTTAAACCGTCTGCAGCGTAAAGCTATGGACTTAAACGAGCATGCTCAAAAAGATCAGGAGCGCAAGGTTGCTGACAAGTCTGAGCGCGATAGTAAAGATCGCAAGGCCTCCAATAAAAACCAAGCTCAGCAAAGATCACGCAGCAACCATGAAGAGCGCAAAGATCACAATCGCCCTCGTCAGGATCATGAGTCAAAGATCAAGCGTGAGCGTAATGCCAAGTCTGCAAAAGAAAAGAAAGGCGCTAAAAAAGCTCCACTTTTAGAAGGTAAGTACTTTGATCTTGAGGCTCTCAAATTAGTTCGAGAGCATCAGGACAATATGTCCTACCAATCTCGTCGTCTTGCCTATCGCAAACTTACTGATTTAGACCAGGCCATCTTAGCTTTAATGCAGTCTTTGTTTGATGATGCATCCACTGGTGCAGTGCCAAGCGCCACAGCTGCAGTTACTCATGACCCTGCGTCATCCTCTGCTGCTCAAGCAACTGCCAATACTTCAGTTACCAATAGTGCTGATATAGCTACAGCTAATGCAGCTGATGGCGCTGATGCTGGTGCTGCTGTTGGTTCTGTTGCCGTGGGTGTAGATAAGCGTGAGCTGCTTAAGGATGTACTTGCAAGTGAGGAGATTGTCCTTAAGCGTGAGGAGCTTAAGGAGTGGGTTGAAAGTGAGGTTGCGTCACTAAAGGCCCGTGGTGACAATGTTCCAAAGCTTGAGTATCCAGAGTCCTTACCAGTATCTCAGCGTCGTGAAGAGATCGTGAAGGCCATTAAGGAAAATCAGGTAGTTATCATCGCCGGTGAAACTGGTTCTGGTAAGACCACGCAGATTCCTAAGATGTGTTTAGAGGCTGGCTTTGGTATCAAGGGCTTAATTGGCCATACTCAGCCTCGTCGCTTAGCAGCCCGTGCTGTGGCCTCACGTATTGCCGAAGAGTTGCATGAGCAATTAGGTAAGAGCGTCTCATACAAGGTTCGTTTTACTGACATTAGTTCACCTGAGGCCTATATCAAGTTAATGACCGACGGTATCTTGCTCTCTGAGCTAGCCTCTGATCGTCAGTTACTAAGCTATGATGTCATCATCATCGACGAAGCCCACGAAAGATCGCTCAACATCGATTTCTTACTGGGTTATTTAAAGACACTGCTTATTCGTCGTCCTGAGCTTAAGCTCATCATCACTTCTGCTACTATTGATGTGGAGCGTTTCTCTGAACACTTTGGAGGTGCTCCAATTATCGAGGTTTCAGGCCGTACTTATCCTGTAGAAGTTGTGTATATGCCTTTAATGGAAGATCACAAGGGAGTATATATTGAGCATCATGATGGCACTGGTCATTATGAGCGTGATTACTCAGACAATGGCTTTGAGACAGGATCAGAGGAGCGCAATGCTCAGATTGATGCCATGCTAGCAGACAACGGTCCGGGTGCGTGGTCTGACTATCAGCATGCAGGTGGTGCCATGGCTCAATTGCGTATGGCTGCCAATAGCTTAAAGTCATCAAACAGCATCAAAACTGCTGCAGGGGCAAATACTTCAGGTACTAAGAGCACTTCACTTACTTCAGGAGCTAAGAGCACAGCACTAAAGAGTGCTGCTACAGCTTTACGTAATGTACGTAATGATGGCGATGAGCAAGATATTCCAGATACCTTAGATATTAGACAGGGTATCTTGCAGGCAGTTCATTACCTCATGGCTCGCGGTAGAGGCGATATCTTAGTCTTCTTACCTGGTGAGCGTGATATTTTAGAGATCTCACAGTTCTTACGCAAAGCAGGACTAAAAGATACCGAGATCGTTCCTTTGTATGCTCGTTTAGCTGCATCTGAGCAAAACAAAATCTTTACTGAGCATACTGGTGTACGTATTGTTCTTTCTACTAACGTAGCTGAAACCTCTTTAACCGTACCTGGTATCAAATACGTTATTGATCCGGGCTTAGCTCGTATCTCACGTTACTCCTCACGAACTAAAGTACAGCGTCTGCCAATTGAGCGTGTCTCTCAAGCAAGTGCTAATCAGCGTAAGGGTCGCTGCGGTCGTGTGAGTGATGGTATCTGTGTACGTCTGTACTCAAAGGATGATTTTGATAGTCGTCCACAGTTTACTGATCCTGAAATTCTGCGTACCAATTTAGCTTCGGTATTGCTGCAGATGGCCTCTTTACGCTTAGGTAGAGTAGAGAGCTTCCCATTTATTGATGCCCCACAGCAACGTCAGGTAAGCGACGGTTTACGTCTGCTTGATGAACTTGGTGCTACTGTGATTGGCAAGGGTAATTTTGGTCCAGATGGTGAGCATTTACAGCTCACACAAGTTGGCCGTACCTTATCAAGACTGCCATGCGATCCACGCTTAGGTCGTATGATTATTGAGGCATCTAAATATCGTGCTCTCTCTGAGGTGTTAGTTATTGTCTCAGCTCTTGCGGTCATGGATCCACGCGAGTATCCAATTGACAAGAAAGAGGCAGCAACTCAGTATCACAAGCGCTTCTTTGATGAAAAGTCTGACTTCCTCTCTTACCTCAAGCTTTACGAGTATATTCGTGAGTTACAAGGTTCGCTTAGCAACTCTGCTATGCGCCGTCAGCTCAAGCAAGAGTTCATCTCATTCTTGCGCGTCCGTGAGTGGTTAGATGTACATCGTCAGTTAAGAGCATCAGCCCAAATGTTAGGCCTTAACTTCAATGACGAGAAAGCTGAGTATGAAGCCATTCATAGATCGCTGATTGCTGGTTTATTAAGCCACATTGGTATGGTTGAGCCTAATGGCAATAACTATATCGGTGCGCGTGGTACTAAGTTCTTAATCTTCCCAGGCTCTCCAATTGCTAAGAAGCCACCAAAGTGGCTTTGCGCTGCTGAGCTTGCTGAGACTACTCGTCTATTTGCTCGAACAGTTGCGGCTATTGATCCAGGCTATGCCGAAGCTGCAGCTCCGCATTTAATTAAGAATAGCTATAACGAGCCACATTGGTCTAAGAAGAATGGCTGTGTGATGGCCTATCTGACCCGTAGTATCTACGGTCTGCCAATTGTGCAAAAGCGTTTAGTACAGTATCAGGATATTGATCCAAAACTCTGTCATGAGCTGATGATTCGTGATGGTTTTGTTGAGGGCAATATCGATTGCAACCATCGCTTCTATAAGCACAATCTATCGCTGATTGACGATGTGGAGTACCTTGAGGACAAGGTAAGACGTCGTGATCTCTTAGTAGATGCCTCATCATTAGAGCAGTTCTATGCAGAGCGCATCCCAAGCGATATTTGCAATATTCGTGACTTTGACAAGTGGTGGCGCACTAAGGCAAAAGAAGATCCACACTTCTTAGACTTTAGCTATGAGACTATCTCTCGTACTGACATTATGAGCATTGAAGACAAGCTCTATCCTGAGTTCTGGTCTCAAGGCTCCATGCGCTTTAAGTTAAGCTACGTCTTTGATATTGGCTCTGATCGTGACGGTGTTACAGTACATATCCCAATTACTGTATTAAATCAGGTCAAAGCTGATGCTTTCTTATGGCAAATTGACGGCTTACGTCAGGAGCTTTTTGCCTCCTTGATTCGTTCACTGCCAAAGAGATTACGCCGTAATCTCATTCCGGCACCTGAGTATGCTAAGGCATTAGAAGATAGCTTACGTCCATACTTTATGAGCTTTATTGAGACTGATGCCTCAGGAACAACTGCAGCCTCAGTGAACAACTCTATGCATGCATCCACTAACTTAGATGCGGGCGCTGCAGCGGCTCAAGGTGGCTTAGCTAACAACTCCTCTAACAGTGCTAAAGGCAAGAACAAGCGTGTGGTTTCTGAAAACCTCTTTGTTGCAGTAGCTCAAGAGCTTACTCGCATGGGTGGTGAGATTGTTACTGCCGAGGATTTTGATAAGAGCTTGATTGAACCTTACTTATTCGTCAACTTCTCAGTTGAAGGTGTCGATGGTAAAGAGATGGCTTTTGGTAAGGACTTTGCCGCGCTTTCATCCAGACTTCAAGGCAAGGCTCGTGAGGTCTTACATCAGGTAGTTAAGACTCATCAGGTAGCACCTCCTGCTACCTCATGGGAGTATGGCACCATTAAGCGTGAGCAAGTTACTAAGCAAGGATCACTGCGTATTACAGCATATCCAGCGCTGACAGATCATGGCGATGGTGTAACTTTAGAGCTTTATGACAATCCACAGCGTCAAGAGCGTGCGATGAGAGCAGGTGCGGTTAAGCTTATTGCTTTAAGCTTAAAAACCCCAACCTCATATCTTGAGACTCATCTGCCTAATCGAGCTAAGCTGTCCATGTACTATCAGCCGCTTGGATCTATCAAGGAACTGATCTTTGATTTGATGTTGTGTGCGATTAGCAACATCATGGAGCGCAATGGTGGTGTACCTTGGGATGAGGATAACTTTAACCGCATTCGTGAGATCGTTCGCGGTGAGCTTAATGATGAGGCTTTAGCTGTTGCCAATGTTGTAGAGCAAAGCTTAGTTAAGGCTCATGAGTTAAAGCGCCTATTAAAGGGCAATATCTCTTTTGACTTGGCAAGATCTTATGCAGACCTTAACCATCAGCTTGATAGCCTTATTTACAAGGGCTTTATCTCCGATTGTGGCCCAGAGCACTTAAAGGAAATGCCTCGCTACTTACAGGCTGCATTAGAGCGTGTTCAAAGACTCAATCGCGATGTGGTGCGCGATCAGATGTACATGCGTACTCTCGAGAACTTAGAGGACGAGTATGAGAAAGTAGTTAAGTCATACCATACTGACTTACTGCCACCTCCACTTAAGGATGTACGTTGGATGATTGAGGAGCTCCGTGTTTCTTACTTCGCTCAGCATCTTGGTGTTATCGGCCCAATTTCCGATAAACGTATCTACACAGAGTTGCAGCGCATTCAAAAGGAATACCCGCCGCACAAATAGCCACAGCTAGACTAAGTCCACAGCTAGACTAAAGCCCAGATGCAGACTAAGTTCACAGCTAGGCCTAAGACAAAAGGTAGACCTAAGTCCACAGCTAGACCTAAGCCAAAATGTAGACTAAGTTCAAAGCTAGACTTAAGCCCAGAGGTAGACCTAAGCTAGCAAAAGAGCTAAACAGCTAAATAACCATGACCACCATCAGCATTTGTTAGCGTAGCAAATGCTGCGCTAATGCAAAACGAAGGCTGATGGTGAAAGTTGATATAAAAAAGGCCTGTCAGTTGTGTACTGCAGGCCTTTTTAATGATTATTATCCAAGCAGCAAGTGCTTGGCGATAGAGGTCTTGTTAACTTTGTGATAATTGCAGACGCAGCTGATTGGCGTCACTATCAAGCTGTGCAATTGTCATGGAATCGAGGTTTAAAGCTGCAGCTAAGTCGCTTAAGTAACGACGTTCCATGTCGTTATCAGCAACAATGGCAGTAGCTGAAAGTTTGTAAATATCAAATGCCTGCTGCTGATTTGAAACCTTGGAAGCTAATGCCTTAGGATCAAGCGGTGCATTTAAGAACTGGCTGATAGTGGCATTGAAGTTTGAATCTGGGCTTACAGTTTGAGCTGTCTTTAAGATCATCTCTTGCTCTTGACGATCGATATGACCATCAGCACGAGCAGCAAAGATCATGGCCTGTAAAATGAGCTTGCCGGCATCATCATTTGGCAGAGCTAATGGCTGATTTTGCTGTGCAGCATTGTAAGCGGCAAAAGGATCATCAGATGGAGCGCTCTGACCATAACCGCCTTGAGCACCATAGCCACCTTGTGGAGCGCCATAACCGCCTTGAGGGGCACCGTAAGTTCCTTGTGGAGCGCCATAACCACCTTGAGGGGCTCCATAGCCACCCTGAGGTACATTGGCAGCCTGATCTTGGGCCTTGCGGCTATTAGACCAGTTATCGTACATCTTGTAAGCAAGGGCTGCTAAAGCTGCTGAACCACCAACTACGGCAACATTCTTAGCGGCTTTTTTAACACCCTTTGAACCACCAAACAGAGCGCCTACTAAGCCGCCTACGCCTGCAGCGCCAAGCATGCCAGCACCTGATGGGATATTTGATGGAATATTCTTACCAACGGTATCTTTTAACTTGCCGAAAAGGTCGCTCATAGTCACTCCGTATGCGTGGTGATACTTAAACCAAATAGCGACGAAGTATCGAAACAGGAAAAAGGCTTCGTCGCCCTGTGTGAACTTATTATTTCTTAACTAGCTTAGGGAAAACTTAGAAAGCACACAAAAATCCGACATTTGCTTAAAAATTATCAAAAGTGTGACCATCGACATTCATTTACAAAGATCACAGAGCCTCATGCACATAAGAGATCTTTGAACAAGATGCTGCTTATTGCAATGAGAGATGCGGTAGATGAGCTAAAAGAATGCTAGACGTTTGTACTTAGTTCCATACAAAAATCGATGAACAGATGAATGGCAAGCCATGATGGGGATGAAAGCAAAGAGAGATGGCAAAAGTAAACTTTGCAGATATGGGGAGCTTGTAAGAAAGGCTAGGGCCACTCTTAAGCAAGTTAAGAGTGACCTAAAAAAGAGTGCGCATGTGAGATGACATGGTGCGCTAAGAGAGCGTCTTTTAGTTAGATGGTGGAAGCAAAGAGCTCTTGAAGTTTAGCTGCTGCAACTTCCTCATCCTCACCTTCGATGGTGACGGTAACTTCCCAGCCGCAACGAATACCTAAGCCCATGAGCGCAAAGATACCGCCCTTTAAATCGGCAGTCTTGCCATGGGCGTCGATGGTGATCTTGCTCTTGAAGGACTTAGCTTCTTTAATCAGTGCACCAGCTGGACGTGCATGAATGCCGTCACGATCTTTGATGGTATAGGTAAATTGTTGCATCTTGAGTCCTAAATGAAACTACGAAAGACTAACCTGCGCCATTTCTAGAGCGATAAGCACTAGAGCATGTGAACACAAACATAAGTAAGAGAGTGCTCATTTATTTGGCATGTATAAGTAATATGTAGTTACTTACAGTAAACAAAGCAAGTTATGGTCAGTTAAGTTGTTAGCTACAACACATAACTGCTTGTACAATACAATTAAGTTGGCGCAAAAGTTCAAGACTTGGCTATGAAGGCACAAGTCATTGGATTTAACTTTATATTGTACCATGCAAGAGAACAATACAAACTAAACTGTGCAAAAACAGCCTCAAAAATCGCATCTAAATGAGATTTACTCAGGATGGTTGTTTAGGCCACTTAGCCTTTATTAGAAGCGTTACGCTGCACTACTTAACGTTTGTCGTCTAAAGAGACCCATTAATCAGGAGATCTAGATTGGGACACATGTTATACCAAGAAGACAAAGACGATCCTATTAATGGGGATAGCGAGGTTAAGGGAATTGACCTTAACGAAGTACTTGATCTTAATGCGCCGTACAGTTTTGTCTTTAGGATGGGATCAGATTCATTTAAAGATGAGGGTATCTTTAAAGGCGACTTTCTGGTGATCCGTCGAGACATTATTGCTGAGCCTGGACAAATAGTAGCGGTGAAGGTGAATGGCAAGTTTTCCTTGCGTAAGTTTGCCTTTTTTGAAGATGCATTGCTTAAGCATGAACAGGGGTTGAATAACTACGTTAGCTACTTTGATGATGGCAGGCCAAACTTTGAGATTTTTGGGGTAGTCAGTAGTGTCTTTAGAAAGACCTTACACAAACAGCATCTAAGCAAGCCTTCAGACAAACTAGCCTAGCGTTTAAGCCTGACATTTGCAATTCACTCTACATTTATTGCCGCAATTGCCAATAAGTCTTGGCCCTTGTGATGGCTGTGATCTTAAGATCCTATATGCCTATGATCTTAGGACGTCGCTTGTTCTTATATTCAATTCAGGCTGTGATCTTTGTGCCTTATATGCTGCTAGTATCAGCTGAGCTTTTGAGCCTGTTTAAGCAAGAGTGCCGCTGCTGAGCGTTTTTCTCTTAGTTTTAGTAGATGGCTCTGCAAACAATGGTGGTGATCTTGTGATCGCATGGTATAGACAGGTATAAATTAGTGTGATCTTGTGATCTGTAACTCACTCATAATCATTATTTGGGTATTCTTTTAGCATAATAAGCTGTAAATCAACAGATAAGGCCTTGTTTTGACTTTCTCTCAGTGGCAAGCAAGAGTGTATCTAGTGATGGTTAAAACGATCTAATATGGAGCACGTTGGACTTAGCTAGCAACTGTGATTGTCCATGCCTTTAAAACTATTTTGCACTACTGTGGTGCAAAAATGATGGCGGTATTGAATAGTCAGTGATTTTGTAGATTCAAAATATACAATGAACTTTACACTTTTTCTAGTTAAGAGCATAGTGTAGTGTTGACTCAACAAATTCAATAATGTTTTTAGCAGTTTGTTGAGTATTGCTGTTTGTTAGGATCCAATGTAAAGGTCTAATTGCTATGCTTGTTTAAGCTACTTTTTGACTCATATGGATATACTTGTTTTGAGACATAGAGCAAGCTTGTTACTAAGGTAGAAAGGCTGCAAATTTGTTCATTGGGTTGATTAGGTTACGTTGTATCAAGAGCTATATTGCGATGTTTGACGTGTAAACTAGATTGAAGTTGTGATGTAGCTTGTATTATAAGTTACTAAAGTTCGCTAAAATCCATACCCTAGTCAGTTTATATAACTGGCAGAATATGCGCTTACTGTTGTACACTAAACATCCATTGTTAGTATAAATGTAAGTTTAGGTAAAACGTTCCTACATGCTTATGCCTGAAGTTGCAGTTTTGCTTTTACTCATGATTTATTCTTGCGCTGGTACGTTAAGTTGAGTAATACAAAGCTAGATAGGTATTATCCAAGTTAACCGTTATCCGTAGCTTTTTTAGCTATTACGTGAAGTGTATGAGAGTTTTTATAACCATACTATGCGATGATAATGTCTATTGTGTCCAAGTATTTAAACATCCAAGTGTAGATGATTTATATATTGCTTGATATTTAGATATGCCATATATGGTTATTTGAATGCATGAGATTATTGTCTCGTGCTATTAGTTTGTAACAGACATAAGTATCAAACGGGTGCTGTTTCTTTTTTAGATTCAGTATTTTTCGTTCTTTGAGGAGCTTTTCTTATGTTCAAGAACCTGAGCATAAAAGGTAAGATGCTATCGGGATTCGGCTTTGTTATTTTGATTGCGTTAACCGTGGCTAGCATTGCTGTTTTCTCAATTATGAGTGCTTCTAGAGTAGGTAACGATGTTCGTGTCTTAGTAACTAAAGACATCGCCGCTATCTTCGAGGTGCACAAGTCATACAATTCCGTTCACCGCTGGTTACATATTTTACAGGCTAACCCAGATGCCAAGATGGTTTCTGAAGGTTTTGATTATGTTGAGAGCCTCGAGCGCGTTATTGATACTCTGCCAACCCACAAGTATGTTGATCTGACTAACGATACTCGTCAGTCATTACGTACTTTAGTTGATGTGCTGCAAAACAGCCGTTTTAAGACTTTAGTAATGCAGGGCCAATATAAAGAGGCCGATAAAGTCTTCTTAGTTGAAGTTTTACCTTCACTGTCAGCTTCTAATACCAATCTTTCTAAGCTCATCTACAGCTATACCAATGATGTAAACCACATGGTAGTCGAGCTTGATATGACTGAGTATTTGTACATCACTCTCGTAGTTGCAATTGGCGGTACCATTCTGGCTCTGTTCATTGCCTATGTACTGTACAGCTACATTGTTGAAAGCACTTTAGGCATTAAAGACGCTGCAGAGCGTATTAAGAGCGGTAATTTCAAGATCAAGTTCGACGAGAGCAAGTTACACAAGGATGAAATCGGTGACATCTTTACTACATTTAAAGAGACCGCTTTCACTTTAAACCGTGCTATTGCACGTACCATTGCTATTTCTGATGCTTTAAGAACTAGCTCACAGACCCTAAATACTGCTTCTGTAGCCGTTATCTCTGGTGCTAAGGAAGCTGAGACTCGTGCTCTTACTGTTGCAGCTGCATCTGATGAGATGGTATCAACTACTGCTGATATTGCTAAGAACTGTCACAACGCTCAGAGCACTTCAGAGGTTGCGCGTGTTGAGACTAACAATGGTGTAGATAAGGTTAGAGCAACTGTTATCCGTATTAAGGAGCAGGCTGAGACCTCTCGTGAGGACGCTTCTAAGGTTATTCGCCTTGCAGAGCAGTCACAGAAGATTGGTTCTATCGTTGGTACCATTGAGGATATTGCCGCTCAGACTAACTTACTTGCACTGAACGCTGCTATTGAGGCTGCTCGTGCTGGTGAGGCAGGTCGTGGCTTTGCCGTGGTTGCTGATGAAGTTCGTGCACTGGCATCTCGTACCGCTGCATCAACTAAAGAAATTATTGCAATGGTTGCTGGTGTTAAGGCTGACTCCGAGCAGGCTACCTCATCTATGAATGAGTCTGTTGAGCAGATGAACTCTGTTGCTGAGGAAGCTTCTGACTTAGAGAACACTCTGTCTAACATTCGTGATGCTGTTAATAACGCAAACGATCAGATTATTCAGATTTCTACTGCAGCTGAAGAGCAGATTAACGCTACTAGCGAAATCTCTAACAACATGCAGGGTATCTCTGAGATGGCTCAGCAGTCTGTAGACGTTGCTTCTAATGCAGCTAACGTTGCTGATTACTGTACCAACCTCATTAATGGCCTGCTTGATGAGCTCAACTTCTTCACTATTGACGAGTCTCAGATTGACAAGCGTGACTTAAACTTCAAGCGTATTGATGCTGACGTTGCCAAGGCGATTGAAAAGTCTGCAGCCCACGCTCAAGAGAACTTAGAAAACTTAACTAACGCATAAACTTTAAATCAGGCAAGGCATAGCAACAGCTATGTTCCTAGCTCCTCAGCCTGATAAAGCAAGTTAGATTATTAAAAGGCCTTCCAGATGCAAGTTTGGAAGGCCTTTTGCTTTTATACAAGACAAAAAATTCAAGCCACTTATTTGGCTGCTCGATGATTAGT
>Strawberry_p1__coassemble_2096_pt1 | contig 20714 bp, 9 predicted proteins | sample Strawberry_p1__metabat2_high_PE_007 | metagenome-assembled genome bin Strawberry_p1 | reverse complement strand
TAGCTATTCTTGGTGACGTGGGCTTATGTATCATCGCCGTGCTCAACGCCATGCGCCCACTATATTGGGTTAAGTCTAAGCAATACGACATAAAAGAGATCGCACAAGCATCCTAAGTCGCTCCAAGATCTTGGTATATGCACAAGAATCCTAAGCAGCTCCAAGATCTTGGCCTATGCACAAGAATCCTAAGCAGCTCCAAGATCTTGGCCTATGCACAAGCATCCTAAGTCGCTCCAAGATCTTAGCTTATGCATGAGCATGCGCTCATGATCTTGGCTGCATATACGCTCAAAAGCCCTGCAAGCTCATCCTTGTGGGGCTTTGTCTTTTTGGGCGGGTGGCAACCAAAAAGCTAAGTAGCGAGGCATACAACTGAGATTGGCCAATGATCTTGCACGGCTGGCAAATGCAGCTAATCTCCATGCGATCATCAAGTGGATGCTACAAAGACAGAAAGGTAGCGGCACTAAACACTGATGGAAGCATGCTTGCAAAATAACTTGCAAACAAGATCAAAAGGAGTCGATGCAGTTGCTGATTAGGATGTTGAGATCAGGATTGCAAAGTTAATAAAGTGAGGGCTAATGTAGCGAAAGATTATTGGTAATGAACATGGTGATTACTACAAAATATGATATAAAAACCATCAATAACTGATGCAAAATGGTGCGTATTTGGAAACTTATTTGAGGCAAAGATGGTTGATGCTTTGTGAGTAAAATAGCTTATATATCAATGTTTGGTAGTGGGGTGGGGTTTGTTGTTTTGTGATAACTTTAGTTAGTCTAAAATAATTTTAGTAACCTATTGCTAACTATAGTTAAAAGTTTGCTATTATCTACCTCGACAGATCCTAACGTTTAACGCCAAGGTCCTCCACATGCCTTGGCGATCCTTTTTAGATCTTAACTTTCCAACAAAGCTTAGTTGCTGCATAGCGAGCATATGTGGTTCAGATACTTATCAAACTTTGCTCATACATGCCAAAGCGAATATTTAGCACCTCACAAAAGTTATCTTCATCTTGATGCAACAGCTTTTTTTAGCTACAGACGCATTAAGCAAAACTATTTATCCCATTGAGTTTCAATTCTAAACATGGCTCCATTCCATCATGCGATCTCATAGAGTATAGGCTTTCATAGCTACAGATATTTGCATGCAGTAAGTAGAGCTAAAGCGTAGTTATCTCTTAGCGCATAATTGGTCGCTGTTCGCTTATTTAAAGGGATACGAGAAGTAAAACTTTTACAAACAGTTATGCATACTGCAGCGTTGCTTAGTATATAATTGTGATCTAGGTCACATGTATTTTTGTAATAAGCAGATTGTGCAATATCTGCATGAAGCTTTAGGCAAAACACAAATAATAGTGACGCTTTGTATAGTTTTAGCAGTCAATTAGACTGCATTTATTTTAATTAAGGCGATAGGTTCAGTCATGAGTCTTGTGCACAAAGAGCGTTTTTCGATTAAAGGTATGTCCTGCGCAGCATGCCAAGCGCGTATTGAGAGGGCCGTAAGTCAGCTTGAAGGAGTTGATGAGGTTAGCGTGCAATTATTGCAAAACACCATGACGGTAACCTATCAAGATAAGCTGAGCTCTGATGATATTTTAACTGCAGTTAAAGGTGCTGGTTATGAGGCAGCTCTCATCGATTTATCCATCGGCACCAAGCAGCAAAGCGCTTATACTCAAGAAGTTGTGCAGCGTGAGGCAGCCTTCTTTAAAATCCTAATTGCCTCCATTGCCGTTACTATCGTGCTCATGTGCATTTCCATGGCTTCGATGTTTGGCATTATTTTCATAGACTCTGCTCATGACAATGCGTACATACAATTAGTGCTGAGCTTGATCGTTATTGCCCTTAATTACAATTACTTCAACTCAGGCTTTAAAGGCTTAGTAAAGTTCTCCCCAAACATGGACTCCTTAGTCTCCATCAGTGTTGGTGCATCATTTATCTACTCATGCGCGGCATTAGCACATATGCCAGAGGGACTTAATGTTGACCATGCACATGACTATGCTCTGTACTTTGAGTCTTGTGCCACCATTCTTACCTTAGTTAGTGTCGGTCGTTATCTTGAGAGCAAGGCCAAGCGTAAGGCTTTAGATGCCAATAATGCCCTGTTAGAGCTTGCTCCAACCCATGTTAACGTGCGTCGAATTAAGAGCCAGGCAAGTGCTTGCAGCAGCGCTGATACTGACAATGGCAGCTGCGGCCTATCGGATCATGAGCTTGCAAGTTCTTCTAATGCTTCAAAAGCTAACTTAGTTAGTGCTCAGGAGAGTAAAGATCTTGCCTCTGATCCACAATATGATGCATCTAAGTACTATGAAGAGAGCATTCCTTTAAGCGAGGTTAAGGTAGGCGATGAGATCGTTGTGCGTCTTGGCGATCGCATCGGTGCAGATGGTATTGTTATTGAAGGCTCTGCTTATGTAGATGAGTCTGCTTTAACTGGCGAGCCTATGCCAGTAAAGAAAGAGATTGGATCTCAAGTTCAAAGTGCAACTTTCTTAACTAGCGGCTATATGATTTACCGCGTGCAGAAAGTGGGTAAAGATACCACCTTATCTAAGATCATCGAGCTTGTTAACGAAGCCAATAGCCAAAAGGCTCCGATTGCTCGTCTTGCAGATAAGGTGGCATATTACTTTGTTCCAGCTGTGATCTTAATTGCCATTATCACTGGTGCAATTTGGATCTTATCTGGTTACCCTGGCAATGTAGCATTAACCTTTGCAGTAAGCGTTTTAGTGATCTCTTGCCCTTGTGCTTTAGGCTTAGCAACTCCAACTGCTATTACTGTAGCCACAGGACGTGCTGCATCTGTAGGCGTACTCTTTAAGAGCCATCAGGCTTTAGAGAATCTTCACCGCATCAATACCTTAATCTTTGATAAGACAGGTACTGTCACTGTAGGCAAGATGGATGTGATGGCAGTTAATGCCCTGCATGAAGATGAGCTTAGTGTTAGTGAAGTTTTAAGAGTAGCCCATGCTTTAGAAACTCGTAGTGAGCATCCAATTGGTAAGGCTATTACTTCATATGCAAACAATGTCGCAGAGAAGTTAGGCTTCCAAAGTTCTGCTGTTAATGGCGAACATGTTGCCACTGTAAGCTTTAATGCTGCAGCAGATCTTAGTGTAGAGCACTTTAATAATCTTGAGGGTAAGGGTGTCACTGCTCTTATTAATGGCCATCGTTACTACATGGGCTCCAAGAAGTTCTTATGCGACACTATTGCACAAGCACATGCAATGTTGCCAACTGATCCTGTGGATGATCGTCCATATGATCCTGACATCAAAGAAGAGCGTAAGCATATTGGTAAGAAATACATTAGCGTTTATCTGTTTGATGATACTAAGTGCTACGCTATTTTCGAGCTTGGCGATCAGATCAAGGACAGCGCATATGGTGCTGCTAGCGATGTTAAGCTCTTAGGCGTTTGCCCTGTGATGGTATCAGGTGATAGCGAAGAGGTTGTCTCTTATGTAGCATCACAGCTTGATATCAAGTCTTATTTAGGCAGCTGTATGCCAGAGGATAAAGCTCAATATATCAAGATGCTTAGCTATGAAGGTGCTGTTACTGCCATGATCGGTGATGGTGTAAATGATGCCCCTTCATTGCGTGCTGCAGATGTTGGTATCTCACTGACTGGTGCTACTGATATTGCTACTTCTTGTGCTGATGTAATCTTAGTACGCAATGACTTAACCAAGGTTGTTGATGCTATTGCTCTGTCCCGTTTAACTATTCGCAACATCAAGGAAAACTTATTCTGGGCATTCATCTATAACATCATTTGTATTCCGCTTGCAGCCGGTGTCTTATTTATACCTTTAGGCTTGCAGCTCAATCCTATGATCGCCGCTTTACTTATGTCATTAAGCTCCCTGTGCGTGGTGACTAACGCGCTGCGTTTACGTAACATGCCACTTGCTGATGCCTTAAAGTATTTTGATGCAAACAATATTCGAGTTGGCCTTGCCGCACATGAGTCTGTCTTCTCTATCATCAAGGCTCATGCCACCGTCGCAGCTTTGTCAACTCGTGCATCTAAGAGTGAGCCTTCTGTAACCGAAGTTGCTTGCAAGTACAATCGCAACAAGGATATGCTTAGCCCATCAGCATCCCAATCCATGGTGTATGATCAAGAGGCAGTAGTAACAGAGCACAATACCAATCAAGATCTCGAGCCATCTGCTAGCGAGCCGCAGCAAGCGCAAGGAACTGGTGATGCAAATGGAGAAAAGTCTATGGAAAAGATCATCAAGATCGAAGGCATGAGCTGCCAGCACTGCGTCAAGAGCGTCACCAAGGCCTTAAATGCAGTTGCGGGGTGCTCAGTAGTCGAGGTCTCACTTGAGAACAAGTGTGCTCGTGTGAGTGTAGCTCAAAGTGTAACTGATGAGGCTTTATCTCAGGCAGTTACAGAGGATGGCTTTGAGGTTTTAGGCGTAGAGCAAGCCTAAAAGCATCAATCCTAATTAGCTACTGCGACCAACGCGGCGGCTTGAAACAAGCCAAAAATGGGCGACCACATGGTCGCCCTTTTTCGTATTTGAGCAAAGTTAAATTTGCCAAATGCTATGCGCAATGACATTGTCATTTAGATAGCGGTGCGAAGGACAGTTACAGATGACAGCACCAAATCCTCTCTTAACTCCCAAGTTATCGAGCTCACTAAAGTGTCGCGCCATGGAGATATTTGGCTGTTCGCACATACAAACTTGCACTGGTTGGTACAAGCCATTGGCATGAATTAATAGATCGACATTAGTGTTCTTCTTGGCATCTCGGTAATAGTACATCTCAGGCTTAATAGAATTGTGATACCAGCTTTTTAAGATCTCAGTTATGACAAATGTTTTGAAAAAAGCGCCTGCATTCGTATCTCTTTGCATTTGATAGGCAGTAGAGAAATCGCACAGGTAGGCGGCTAATCCTGTATCACAAAAGTAAACTTTGGGCGTTTTGGTGATTGTCGCGGTTCTATCGCTTGAAAAAGGCTGCAGCAGATAGATGAGGCCAATTGCTTGAGCGACTTCAAGCCATCTTTTTACCGTAGGCTCAGTTACACCGCTAAGCTTAGAGAGCTTGTTGATTCTAAGTTCTTGTGCAGTGCAGATGGCAAGTGCTTTTAGGAATTTTCTAAACTCAGCAAGCTTTCCAATCTTTCTATCAGTTTGAATGTCGCGCTCAAGCAGTGTTTGAATAAAAGCCTCGAAGAACTGACTGCGACCTTTTGAATTTGCTCTGTACAGCTCTGGCCAAGCACCTTGCCAAATTATGTCCCATGTTTCAGAGGGCGATCTTGGGTCTAAGTGGTTTTTGAGATCCTCAGAAGGGATATAGTTTGCCTGCAGCAATCCTTTACATTCGCGCTCATAGATACTTAGTGGCATCAAATGAACCTCAAAGATCCTTCCGGCCAAAGAGTCTCCAACATTTTGCATTAGTGAAAAATGTTGCGATCCAGAAATCCACACTTGACCGCATGCATCGCTTTTGTCGACTTCGGCTTTAACTTGTCTAAATAATTGCGGTACTCTTTGAATTTCATCGATGATTAGAGGTAGCTGATGCTGCCTAAAAAACGCACTTGGTGAGGTTAAGGCTAATTCATAATCTTCAAACTTACCTAAGCTAACGTACTTACGATCATTGGTAGCTAAGTATTGCAAAAGAGTTCTCTTGCCCGCCTTTCGCATGCCGCTTATGAGGATAACTTTAAAGTTTTGGCAAAGTGATGGCAGCGATTGCTCAACTGTTCTATGCAGGTACATTTTGCTAGCCTCCGAAACACTGATAAGACTATACTCAATTGTCAGGATCGCTGCACAATATATTTAAAACAAACACGCATTCCTATCGGAAAACTCATTCATGCATGTCGGAAAAATCCGAAAGTCCATGTTAGAAAAATTCCAACATGGCTTTTGAAAAATCCGAAAGTGTATGTAGGAAAAATTCTAAAATGGCTTTTGAAAAATCCGATAGTACATGTTGGAAAAATTCCAACATGGCTTGTGGAAAATCCGAAAGTACATGTTGGAAAAATTCCAACATGGCTTTTGGAAAATCCTTAAGCCCAAGGCCACGAATTTAGCTATGTGGGGCCGAATAAAAGTATGAGATTAGTATTGGTGTTGCAGTGACTTGATAGCTTAATGCGGTTAATCTTTTGTAAGCTGATTGTGTCTATGAGGCGAGGTTATCAACCTTAATCCATTTACCAAAGATCACACGTGAAACCATCAAGAGACCTCGGATAGAAAGCTCGATTGCCATGGCAATCCACACGCCCTCAAGACCATATGAGAGGCTCAAATAGTAGGCAAGGCCTAAACGGATTACCCAAATAGTACCGAAGTTAATGATGCTAGGCAGGAAAGTGTCACCAGCACCAACACAAACACCGTAGGCAACTATGGCACAAGCAAACATTGGCTCAGCAAAGGCCTCAATGCGTAGTACGGTTACTGCAAGCGATCTTACCTCGTGATCTGGTGTCATGACGGCCATGATCTCAGGGGAAAATACATACATGAGCACAGCCATGAAACTCATTATTGCAACGCCAAGCAAGATGGTGATAGCGGCAAAGCGGCGGGTAAGATCAAAACGTCTTGCGCCAACAGACTGACCGACTAAAGTAGTTGCAGCATCTGATACACCAAAGCCAGGCATGTAGCAAATGGCCTCAATGGTATTCGCAAAGGCGTGAGCAGCAATAGCAACTGTTCCCAAAGGAGCAACAATCATGGTGGACACCAACTGAGCCGATGAGAGCATGAATTGCTGACCTGTGATTGGGATGGAGATACGTAGTGCTCGTCTGACCACATCAAGAGTTGGCTTAAATGAGCCACGATCTTTAATTAAAGCAAGAGTTGGCGATTTAAAGACTAAGAAATAAGTAAGAATACAGCCAATTACACCTGCAGCTGCAGCAGAACCAAGAGCAGCGCCTTTAACTCCAAGCCCAAAGCCAAAGGTCTCAACCTCGCCAATAAGAGGAATAGTGCGGACTTTCGTTTCAAAGATAAAGATGAAGTTAAAGACTACGTCCAAAAGACACATCAACACGTTGAGCATGCCTGGCAACAGCATATTGCCAGAAGTTCGCAGCATTGCAGCAGACAGATAGTTAAGCAAGAAGAGTGGGGCTGCGCCCATGAAGAATATCAGATAGTCGGTTGAATCCTGTCTAATCTCCTCAGCACCGCCTAAGAAAGCTGGTAAAAATGGGGCACATATACAAGCAATCAGGCCTACGATCATGGAGAAAGTCAGCATCACGACATAAGACTGTCGTACCACGCGACGGGCGTTTACTTCATCTTTAGCACCCAAAAGATGGGCAGTTTGTACTGAGAAACCGGCTACTGAGGTAATGATGATGCCAGTAAAGAGCCAAATTGGAGCCATCATTAGGCCAATTGAGGCAGAGGCATTAGCGCCTAGAGATCCCACCATGGCTGCATCGATGTATTGCATCACGATGGTAGAGAGCTGAGCCATAATTGATGGCATAGAAAGTCGAATGGTAAGCAGCAATTGCTCTTTTAGCGTCATGTCGCGGTTGACCATGTCGCTTAGACTTTCTTTAGATCTTTTTTCTGACTTCAACATCGCCATTACCAAAGCTAACTCAGTTCAAATCGAGATGATGATTCATCAATGCTCGGGCGCTGATTATAATGCAAACAAAGGCAGCAATGAGCACATAAGCCTGTATATTCTTAACCCATGAGGCTTTTATATCGGCAGGTGGCTGCATCTTATTTCTGCCTGAATGGCTATTTGATGAAGCAAAGTTTAATCAAAATATGATGCCTATTTGACCTTCACAAGGTAATTTCAGCTAAAGCGTCATTGATGGCTGTAAACCTTTAGCTAAGTTTTGCCCCATGGTCAAAAATAGTGGCCAGTACTCTTTTTAGAGCATTCGCCCTTGAGATGAAATGGTAGTCACAGCGTTTGAGTTCATTTGCTAAGAAAAGTAGGTTTTATTTTTTGCAAAGGATAAAACTTATCAAGTGATTCACTAGCATGTGCTGTTGTTTGTGAGATGGTTCATACTTTTCTGAAAATGCCGTAAGAATGGCATTTATGCATGTGGCGGTATATGGTGATCTTGATCTTGTTTTGATCACTAATGGCTTGTTTTTGGTATTTATGCGATTGCTAATTTGCAAGTGCTAAATCTTTGCATCTAACAATTGTGATTTTTCCTGTACAATGGCAATCCGTTAGGCAAGACTTACTCAGATTGTGAGTCTGCAACTGTCAGATGTGGATGACTATTAAGTTGTGTAAGGCTAGTTTGTCTAAGATGCAACTTATATTTGTCATCAATATGCCAAAAGGTCTACAATCTTGTACCTGTGCATTTTGATGCATCTAGTAGGATCGACTATAAGACACCTTGTTAATTAGATAAACAAGCTGCTTTTAGTTATACGGCGCTGCAAAGCGTTTCATTCACCACCGTAAGAATTAATTCGAGGCTTTAAGCTATGTGGGATTACTCAGATAAAGTAAAAGATCATTTCCTCAATCCGCGCAATGCACGCGTTATTGAAGACGCTAATGCTGTCGGTGATGTGGGCTCGATTATCTGCGGTGACGCACTGCGTTTAATGCTCAAGATCAACACCGATACCAACATCATTGAAGATGCAGCATTCCAGACCTACGGTTGCGGTAGTGCTATTGCATCATCATCAGCTTTAACTGAGATGTTAATCGGCAAGAGCTTAGCAGAGGCCGAGAAGATCACCAACCAGCAGATCGCTGACTACTTAGGCGGTTTACCTGCTGAGAAGATGCACTGCTCAGTAATGGGCCGTGAAGCTTTAGATGCTGCTATTGCAAACTTCCACGGCAAGACCTACGAGCACATCCATGACGAAGATGGCGAGATCATCTGCCACTGCTTCGGTGTTGGTGTTAACAAGATTAAGAAGGTAGTTTGGGAAAACCACTTAACTACTGTTGAAGAAGTTACCAACTACACCAAGGCAGGTGGTGGTTGCCAGAGCTGCCACATGCGCATCGAAGAAGTTATCGATGAGGTTTGGGTTGACTTAGAGCGTTGCGGCGTACCACGTCCAGGCTTTGCTCAGACTCCAGTTCAGGGCATTAAGATCGCTACTACCACTGAGAAGAAAGAGACTTGCGGTTGCTCAGCATCTTTAGACGCAGCTACTACTTCTTCACAGTACTTTGCTAAGGTTGATGCAGTTATCAAGGAGATGAATGCAGGCCTTACCGATGGCTCCAAGATTGAGCTTCAGGGCATTAACGGCGAGAACGTTAAGCTCAAGTTCTCTGGCAGCATTGCTGATGGCATGATGAAGGAAATGACCTTAGGCTTCTTCAAGTCCAAGCTCAAGGCTTCAGCTGGTGATATCGCTGACTCCTTAACCATCAGTGCATAAGCGATCACTTTAAAGATCAAAAATAAGAGCGCCATTGGCGCTCTTTTCCCGTAACAAGCTTCATTTATCAAACGTTGGCATACTTGTTTAGTTCACTTTGATAAACCAAGCTATAACAAACGCTAAGCTTGTTGCAGGGGCAAATCTTGGCATGTGCACGATCCAAGAAATTAGGATTATCAGTGCTCAAAAGAAAGGATTTAAATCTGTATTTATTGCCAAGAAACAGTTTTTAGCTCGTAACATTGCAGGATTGCAGAATGGATACCAAGAACATGGGCGCAGGTAACGGCATTTACCTGGATAACAATGCCACTACAATGATCGATCCTAAAGTAGTTGAGGCCATGATGCCTTACTTCACTACTTACTACGGTAACCCTTCATCTCAGCACGGCTTTGGTGTTCCAGTAGAGAAGGCTATTGAGCGTGCTCGCGAGCAGGTTGCTGATCTTATCGGTGCTGAGCATCCAGATGAGATCATCTTCACCTCCTGCGCATCTGAGTCTGATAACGCCGCTTTATGGACTTCTTTATGGACTCAGAAGAACAAGGACGAGATCGTTACTACTAAGCTTGAGCACCCAGCTATCATTGATACCTGCTCATTCTTAGAGGCTCGTGGTGTTAAGGTTAAGTACCTCTCAGCTGATTCAAAGGGCGACCTCAACGCAGATGAGTTTGCTTCTTTACTGACTGATAAGACCGCTTTAGCCTCCATCATGTGGGCTAACAACGAGACTGGTAACATCTACGATATTCCTACCTTATCTCAGATCGCCGCTGAAAGAGGTATCGTATTCCACTCTGACGCTGTTCAGGCTGTGGGTAAGATCCCTGTAGACGTGAAGAACACTGCTGTTCGCATGCTCTCATTCTCAGGCCATAAGCTCCACGCTCCTAAGGGCATTGGTGCGTTATACGTGCGTCGTGGTACTCGTTTCTTACCTTACTTACATGGCGGTCACCAAGAGCGTGGTCGTCGTGCTGGTACTGAGAACGTTCCATACATCGTAGGTTTAGGCGTTGCTTGTGAGCTGGCAAAGGCCCACTTAAATGAGCTCGACACTCGTGTAAGAGCACTGCGTGATAAGCTTGAGCAGGGCATTGTTGCAACTGTTCCTGAAGTTATCGTTATGGGTGACAGCACTCACCGTACTCCAAACACCGTTAACATCGGCTTTAAGTTTGTTGAGGGTGAGGCAATCTTACTCATGCTTAACGAGTACGGCATTGCAGCTTCTTCTGGTTCTGCTTGCTCCTCTGAGAGCCTTGAGCCTTCACACGTTATGCAGGCTATGGGTATCCCATTCTCTGCAGCACACGGCACCATCCGTTTCTCCTTATCTCGCTTCACCACTGAAGCTGAGATCGATAAGACTCTGGAAGTTCTGCCTGGCATCATTGAGCGTCTGCGTCAGATGTCTCCATATTGGAACCTCAATAAGCCAAAGGTTAAGAACATCGATCACGAGTTCGATCCAGACTCTCAGGAGCGTCGTGCTTAATAGCAGCAACGCTACTAAAGTGCTAACCAATCTACTGTGTTAGTCACTAACAGAGTTACTAAGCTTTATGCTTAAAAGACCGTAAGTTTGCTATAGAGTTACCTCTAGCCACTTGCGGTCTTTTTGTATGTGTAAGATCTATAGCAAAGCAAGCAAACAAAACCATCAAGCTAAAGATAAAAGCCCGTCATCTCATAGCCCAAAAGAGCAGAGCTACCATGCGTCATCTCATAGCCTAAAAGATCAGAGGCATCATCCGTCAAGTACAACTAAAAAGATCAGAGCTACCGCGCGTCATCTCATACCCAAAAAGATCAGAGGCACCATCCGCCACATACAACTAAAAAGATCATGGTCGCCTTCATGTCATCTGATGACTAAAAGATCAGAGCAAATGCTAGCGTATTCCACATCAAGTCTTAGTTAAAGAGGCCTTTGTAAATGATAGTGCGCCTAGCTCACAGCGAGTGAATTTTCATTACAAGATGTCTTAAGTGGCTTTGTCTGTGTTGCAATCTGCATGCTTTGCGCTATGCATGAATCCATATTGAGCGAATTTTTGTGTAGGCGTGTGGTGAGAACAATTGCTCTTGTCAATGCTGAAAGGCTGTGTGAAATCTGTGTCAGATTCATCTATCAATGCAAGCGCAATTTTTGAGAAGTTGCACCACTCTGGATGGTTTTTAGGCCATTGTGATATGTATCCCATAATTGAATAATGCCAATTCTTACTAAGAACTAGACAAATTTTGTAACGTGCATTGTTGAGTTTGCATTACACATTTTGTCTAGTTATTGCAAGATCACGATGTTTAAAACCGCATGCATAAGGGCCTTATGAATCTGTGATAGCAGCAGTGTGACAAGTGAAAAGCTTAAAAATTGATGGTTGTAAAGCCTAGAGATTTCTGCAACTGATGGTGCTTTGTTAGCTATGTTTAATCCATATTATTAGACATAACACTAAAAGAATTTAAGAATCGCTTTGAAATCTAAGAGAATCCTTATATAATGGCTGCATAAGCATGTGAGATGATAGAGCGACTACCTGTCATACGATTTGGTTGAATAAGTCGCTCTATCCTTTTTTTTGCTCCAATAGCTGTATCTATGAATAAAGCTCCCCTCAAAGATTATGTTTTTATAGAGCTGTTCTTGCACTATTTAGAAACAAATCTACTCACTCCTAAATACATATAATCCATCACTGACTGATTTGGCGCTCTAAACATAACCATCCTTAAACAACAAGCTAGCGCTAATTACATAGTCTTGCTTAATCTTAAATCGCTCTTAAGTTATGTCCCATTTTGGTTAGTTCTTAAGTTTCAATTATTATTGAAAAAGCTGTGATCTTGCCAAAATAGTTTGCCTAGCTGCTTTTATAAATACTCAGAAAATGAATACTTAGACCTAATGCTCATACATTGCTAAGTCTAGTTCTGGTCACGAGCGCTATTCTAAGCTGCAGATGATCAATATTCTGCATTCGTCTGGCGATTAAAAATAAGCTTTTCTAAAGCTCTAAGATCGCAATTGCGTCTCAATTGCTCTGAATGGATCTCATAGACAGCAACGTTTGACTAAGCTATCAGTGCTATCTGTGATGTTGTTTTGTTGAAGATATGAAGACACTAGATCTTTTGAGAGTGGAGATGGGCTGTACTTATGCGTTGATCTCTACGATTATCTGTATGCATCTGTGTGCTGCAGCTAAGATCTTGCGCACTGTTTGACTGCATTAAGTCAAGATAAAGCCATTCTAGGTTAAACTAAATTTATGCAAGCAAAGGCTAAAGCTTTGTAGCTTGTTGGTTTTAACTTAGGAGCATCGTGAAAGTATGAGTGCAAGTCTGACTTTAGATAAGATCACTAAAGTGTCTGGTGAGGTAAAGCTAATTGGTTCTAAGAGTCTGACTAATCGTGCTTTACTGTTAGCAGCATTAAGTGAAGGTACTACTAAACTTACTAATATTCTGCGCTCTGATGACTCCGAAGTTATGATCGCTGCGTTAAAGCGTCTGGGTGTGCAGATTCAAGAAGATGAATCAGATAATACATCCCTTAGTGTTACTGGCCTAGGCGGTTTGTTTAGTAACGAGAATGAAGAGGTTATAGAGCTCTTCCTTGGTAATGCTGGCACAGCGATGCGACCTTTATGTGCTGCATTGGCTTTGAGTGACGGTTGTTACAAGCTCACTGGCGAGCCTCGTATGTATGAACGTCCAATCGGAGTTTTAGTAGATGCTTTACGAGCTTTAGGCGCTCATATTGAATATCTTGGCAATGAGGGCTATCCACCGCTTTTAATTAAAGGCCTATGTCAGGTACTGCGTGAGCATAAGTCTGGCATTGGATCCTTTGTCTCATCGATGTCCTTTGGAGCGGCAGCTGCAGTTGGTTCTCCAAAGATATTCCCATACAAGGCTAAGTTTGCTGCCGAGCTCAGCGGATCAAGTGACTTTATATCTCGTCTCGATCTGCCATGTGAAGTAGCTAAGTTAGAGGTAGCAGGAAATACCTCTTCACAGTTCATTTCTGCTTTATTAATGATTGGTAGTCTCATTGGCCGCAAGTTAGTGCTTGAGGTTAAGGGTGAACTTATTTCCAAGCCGTATGTAAACTTAACCTGTGAGCTCTTAAAGCGCTTTGGTGTTCTAGTTAAGAATAATGATTACCAATCCTTTGAAGTGTGTCCGCAGCATTTACAATCACCAGGCTCTTATTTAGTCGAAGGTGATGCTAGTGGTGCAACTTACTTCTTAGCTGCTGCAGCCATTGCAGGTGAGGTAAAAGTAACAGGTTTTGGTAGCGATTCGATTCAAGGTGATGCGCTCTTTGTTGATGTGCTTAAGGACATGGGAGCGATCGTAGAAAAGGGAGCTGACTACATCAAGGTAAGCTCTTCAGGTAAGTTACGTGGCGTCGATATCGATATGAATGACATGCCTGATGCAGCCATGACCTTAGTGCCAATGGCCATGTTCACCTCAAGCCCAATCATCATTCGCAATATCGAAAGCTGGCGCGTCAAAGAGACCGACCGTATTGCGGCTATGGCCAATGAAATGCGCAAGTTAGGTTGCGATGTTTATGAGGGGCGTGACTTTATCAAGATCGATGCAAATGTACCAAACGTACAAAAAGTAAAAGAGGCCGGTACTCTTATCGATTTTGATACTTACAACGATCATCGTATGGCTATGTGCATGTCACTAATTGCATTAGATCGCACTGTAGTCATCAACGATCCTGATTGCTGCAAGAAAACCTTCCCAGACTACTTTGAACGTCTAGCCTCAGTCTCTATTCGCGACTAAAGCAGAGCAGAGCAAATCTGACCCAAGCTGAGCCAAGGTGTTAAAGCTGAGCAAAGGCGAGCAAAGCTGAGCAAAACAACTTCCCTCTCAAGAAGCAGTACCTCAAGTGTTCTTTGGCTTTTCAGGTGCTGCTTATTGGCCATTGCCTTAGCCAAACCATCACTACCATCGTGACTCGAATCTCAAGTATCGATTCTTGAACTGCGCTGCTGCAATATGGCTACCATCTAGACAAAAGGTGGCCCGTAGACAGTAGCAAGGCATCTTTTGAGTATTGCAGCTAACCACAACAATATTGATCTACAGTCGAGAGTATGATCTTTTCATACAAGCTAAAACAATAAGAGCTTATCGTTATTAACTGCTTTGCTTCGTTGGTATTGTTAGTTTTAATTTGCAGACGACATTAACTTGTATACAAGGCAAAAATTGCGGCTTTGTGGTGGTTGAGTAGCTGCGCATTTATGATGCAAATTGGCAGGTTGGTGTGGGTGTTTTAGGGTTTTTGCACACTAATTGTGAATGATTAAGGGAATTGACAAGCATATCGAGGTCAAATTTTGCTATCATTAGGAGCTTTTGCGATTTATAAGCTCAAATAATGCTGTTAAGTTGCATAGTGTTGGGTGTCTGTTTTTTCTACAGATTTGGGGTCAACGTAATCAAGGTGAGCTAAGCTCGTAGCAGATTTCATGTTCAGTACTACCACCACGTTCATTGTTTACATCCTCTGCATGCTGATTATTGGCATTGCCGCTGCGCGAATGACTAATTCGCTCAACGACTATGTATTAGGCGGCAGAAGTCTCGGTCGATTTGTTACAGCCCTGTCAGCAGGTGCTTCGGATATGTCAGGTTGGTTACTTATGGGCCTGCCCGGAGCGTTATTCTTATCAGGCTTGTCTGAGGCATGGATTGCAATCGGTCTGACTGTGGGCTCATGGTGTAACTGGAAGTTCGTGGCAGCTCGTTTACGTTCATTTACCGCCAATGCATCCGACGCTTTGACCTTACCTGATTATTTAGCTGCACGTTTTAATGATCGTCTGCGTATCAGCTCTGTGATTGCGGCTTTAATCATTCTGATCTTCTTTGTGGTTTACTGTGCCTCCGGCATGGTTTCTGGTGCTCGTCTGTTTGAACAGACCTTCGGCATGGACTACCACAATGCTCTGTTAATCGGTGCAGTTTCAACCATCTTCTATGTATTCATTGGTGGCTTCTTAGCAGTTAGCTGGACTGATACTGTACAGGCAAGTCTCATGATCTTTGCACTGCTTTTAACTCCAATGGTTATGATCATGGATTGCGGTGGCTTAGAGGCTGCAAATGCTCTGATCGCTCAGAAAGACGCAAGCATGGATGACTTCCTTGAGGGTATGACATTCATTGGCTTCATCTCATTAGTTGGTTGGGGCCTTGGTTACTTAGGTCAGCCACACATCTTAGTGCGTTTCATGGCTGCAGGTTCCGTACGTGGTATGGGTGATGCTCGTCGTATCTCCATTACTTGGATGGCATTATGCCTCATTGGTGCTGTGCTCATTGGCTACTACGGTGTAGCTTTCTCCATGAAACATCCTGAGGTAAGCATTAACAATCCTGAGCAGATCTTCATCATCGTAACTCAGACTCTGTTTACTCCTTGGATCGCCGGTATTCTGCTGTCAGCCATTTTAGCTGCCATTATGTCTACCCTTTCATGCCAGCTCTTAGTTGCATCTACCACCTTAACTGCAGACTTCTATCGTCGTTGGTTACGTCCAAAGGCTTCTCAAAGAGAGTTAGTCTGGTGTGGTCGTTTCATGCTGCTGTTAGTTGCTGTGATCGCTTACTGCTTAGCCTTAGATCCAAACTCTGGCGTGCTGCGCTTAGTAGCTTATGCCTGGGCAGGTTTTGGTGCTGCATTCGGCCCTTGCGTGCTCATCTCAGTATTCTGGTCTCGTATGACCTTAGCTGGTGCCATTAGCGGTATGGCCGTGGGTGCTATCACCGTTATCGTATGGGAAATCGGTGGCTTCTTAGGCCTGTACTCTTTAGTACCTGGCTTTATCTTCTCAGCTATTGCTATCTTTGTAGTCTCCTCACTGACTGCTAAGTCCAATAAAGAGACAACTGAGCTCTTCAACGATTTAGAGCAAAAGTTCTGGGTTGAGGTTAAAGAGCACTAATCTTTCCTTTTAAAAGCTAGACTAGCTTAACTAGACATTTCACAAGACGGTTGCGGTACATAGTGCTGCAGCCGTTTTTGTTTTTAGAGACAACGCATAAAAGATCATTGCCCCAACCAGCACATATATTCACGCACAGCGACTCAACATCGCAAATCAAATGCAAACAAAGTAGCCTCTAGTGCTTTTGCCGTAGGCACTCAAATGCAAAGGGCTTTAGCCGTCTAATGCAATTGCTATGGGCAATCAAATCCATGCGCTGTAGCCGTCTAATTAAAAGATCGATGGTAAGTTTAGAAGAAAGCATGTGGCAAAGATGAGGACAGGCTTTTGTTAGAGCTGAGTATGGGGATACTTACCTTTACCAGGGCACATGAATGGGCCAGTTTTTTTATTAAATGGTGTCAGTTAGCCATGTCTATTTGGACATTATTGGGGCGCTATGTGGATAGTAATTTACTGATCAATGGTTAATTACATGAGAGGGCTCATACTTTGTCTAGAATGCTGATGCTATTACTAGTGATTAAGCTCATACTAGCGGCATATTCTTGATGGTACTTATCTTAAATCATTGCGAGTTAAGGCTAACATTGAGCCTTAGGTTTTAGGTAAGAAAGGAATCGAGATAAGTTAAATGCGAGTAGGCTTGCCTTAGATTTTCATAAGCAAAGATTTCGTGTATATTGTGCTTGCTCAATATGTTTTACATTCAAAACAATGGTTTTGGATGGCTTAAAAGCTCTAAAAAACGTTGTTCCTATGCAAAAGTGACTAGTTTGACTAGATACAATTCTGCAAAGTCATTCATAATGTCAGACATTTGTATTCACTTTGTCTTGGGATGTGGTCAAGCTGTTTAGCAAGGAGATCAAATGCGAATAGCGTTATGGACGATTGTCCTTCTGATCAACTGCATCATATGGGGTATTGTCTTCTTAGAAGAACTCATGCCATATGTATTTAAATCAGTTAACCATGACTCCTCCATCAATTTTGCCTTATTTGCCATCGCCACCATGGCATTTTGCTATGTGATCTACAGACTTTTACTTGCGAAAAGCAACAAAAAGCTCTCTACCATTAGTGCATGTGCATTACTCTTTGGTGCGAGTATAGGCGTAAAGCTACTAGACGATTTAAGCTCAGCTCTTGGTATTGTCTCTGGTGCCTTTATTGCCTTGATGATAGTGGTATTTGAACAAACCAGACTCTTAAGAAAGATCAAGGCTATTACATTTACTTACGACTTTAACCGCAATAACGATCAAGCCTTTAGTCAATATCAAACCGCTTTTAAAGAAGTCCTCTCATTAAGAAGTGCTCAGAACATTTACGTTAATGTCTATGGGTATTTAGTCCGTCTTACTGACATGCCAATGATCAACGAGGGCTTTAAGCTCGTATTTGATCGTAAGTTCAATGCAGCGCAGGTCTTATGTAAGCAGATTAATGAAGAATCTGCTAAGCGTGATCTTTCTGATCCTCTTGATCGTGACTTTATCTCTTTGCTGCAAGCCTTGGTCAATTGTGAGGGTTTGTTAACTAACGAGCCAATGATGATCTTGCCATCAAGCATGCAAGGAGAGGTGAAGATTCAGCATATGGTATCTGATGCAGTTTCCGATACTCATTTAAATGTAGGCACATCAAGTAAGTCAACTGATGCTCGTCACCTCTTAGCTGCCATGATTGGTGAGGCAACAAGAGCGGGCGTAAAGAATAACGCTAAGAGTGTGCAAGAGGAGTTTACCAATCGTAATAAAAAGCCTGAGCTGATGTATGCTCGTTTAGACGCTCACGGACTGTTATTGCTGAGCAAACAAGCTGTACAAATTAAGCCGGTTGTAATGCCTTTTGTGACTTTGTTTGTTCTCTTTATCAGCTTAGTGGCACTGCTCTCTGAATCAGTAGTTAAGTTCTTTGTAGACTACTCAGGCGGAGCGGCCCGTACTACAACAATCTTGCAGGGCTATAACATGTGGATGCTCTGCTTCATAATTACTGTGGTGCTAGCTGTCATGCTGTGCTTTTTATACACCAGTAAGAAGAAGTACAAAGATTTATTTGATGGTGTCGATAACAGTAGTATCTCGGGATTGTTTATTATTGTCAGGGCTGTAGCATTCATTGTTGGCTTTGCCATTTTATTTATGCCAGCCAACCTCGTTAGTGATTACATCAATTTGCGTGAGGACATGGCTCAAATTTCCTCAGGCACTACTGAGTGTAAGATAGTTATGATCGCCTCAAAACGTACTCCAAGTTATGGCGAGGTTTTTATTCTTTCCCCGGCAGGTATTTTAGATAAAGTGAAAGTTGTAAGCCTGTCAGATCAAGACCATCCAACTTTCAATATCTACGTCCCTCACTTCTTTAAGAGCCGCTTTCAAGAGGCTGACATCTATAACCACAACAGAAGCTTGAAGTACAACATGATCGTCAAGCCTCATTATAGACTCTGCTATACCACTAATAACCGTACGCTCGCACGCATTCAAAAGATGCAGCCACGTCGAGACAAATTACGTGAGACCGTAGCTCCAAAGCTCCGCCACCTCTAACGGCAGCATATCTAAAATGCAGCTAGCTTACTGCCTTTTACAAGACCGTGAGCCACGATATCTATCTATGACGCTAAAGATACGACGCACTAAGCTATTGAGCAGCTCCGTGGCGTGGCTAATGAAAGGCCGATATTTGAGTGGCTTTTTAGCTAAAGTTGAAAATCAACGTACACCTTTATCGTTGCAGTACACTCATAGCTTAGTCTTTTGCTATCATATTTAGGATGCTTGTTGCCGTCAGATACCCATTACACTGCTTATGCAATGCTCTGATCTTACTTAATCCTAGCTTTATGAGATCAATGTTGAGTATGTAGATCATATGAAGATCCGTGAATGTGCTGGACTTATAAAGCATCTTAGTATGCTCACCACTCAAGGTGCTGAGATTGTTCGGAGCATAAGAGTGCTTAGCTGCGAAGGTGCATGAGTATGTGCATTAGCATATGAATATGCACGGGTATGAGATCATGCGTGCAGTGCTTATATAGACATAAGCCCATGCTTTTAGTACTTGCTCAGGCACGAGACCATGCGTGAAGTAATTTGCACATGCGCAATCTGATGGCTCAAAGTTAGACTTGAGAGTGGTTAAGTTGAGGGCAACACTATCACAAATTAGCCCACACATGCTCTTAAGTAGGTTTAGAACAGCAATATGTAGGTTTGACTAAATTGGCGATGCAAAAGACACCGATAGATCACACATATCTGCAATCGTATCTAATCAAAGCAGGTATTCGTTTTGACTACAATGTTATCGATACCGTATGTGCTAGAAAGTTCAGCGCAACTTTCTATATGGTTTTGATTACTGCGTTGCTGATCTTAAGTGTGCCTCAAGGCATGCCTGGCAATCCTATTCCTGTAGCTGAGGATGGATCTTTATCCTATGCCGGTATTAGTTCAAGCACTAAGACCATGTACTTTATTACTGTTGGCATTCTTGGTGTCTATCTTGGCTACTATCTGTTACGACTTTGCTACTACATTGCACTGCGTACCAAGCTCAGATCTGATCCAGCCCCGCTGAGTGTTGAGGCTTATGCTGTAGTTTGTCTTGATGTTAAGACACGACCAATTGACTATATCTACCAGCTTTTCTCAATCATTTGTGGTCGAGGCAAAAATGGTTTTTGCCGTTATGCAGTAATTTACAAAGAGATTGGTTCAGAAAACCCACGCTTTTTCTTAACTGCAGCTGTCAGCCACAGGCGTCTGTGCTTTATTCCTGATCACATTGGTAGAGTGTTTTTACATCGCAAGAAGCCACATCTTTACACTTTAGATGACAAGTCTTCATATCAGACTGTCTCAGCCAAGCGTAGGATGATGCGCAAGTTTGCCATGCCAGCAAGCACCATGGCCTGCTCCAGTCAGCCAGGCAAGTCACAAGACTTAGCTGCCAATTCAGATACTGCAGTTTCTAGCAGCAATCTCAATCTTGACTCAAACAGCACCACAAGCACCGTAAAAGCCGAGCCTCAGCAAACGCAGCAATAGTCCTGAACGCCTAGCCTATACTATGCAACAGCCAAGCACGGACTATTAGCAACCAGGCAAGGGCCGTGTGGAGGCGGTAGCTTGAAGAGCTCTGATCTCGATAGTGTTTTAGGTTGCTTGAGATCTTTAGACGCTAATTTTTAATCCTTTCGACCAACCCCTATACTATCATACTAATG
>Strawberry_p1__coassemble_2054_pt1 | contig 21734 bp, 8 predicted proteins | sample Strawberry_p1__metabat2_high_PE_007 | metagenome-assembled genome bin Strawberry_p1 | reverse complement strand
CTCCTCAAACTAAACATCAGGAGCCGTCCCATCATCAATCAAGCAAGCTCTCAAAAGCAAAACAAAGCCAGCGCAAACTTACCACAGTCAGCCGTGATAAATAGCAGCCTCTAACTTGCATCAGCTGTGCTGAATTACTGCATCAAACTAGCATCGGCAGTGCTAATTTGATGCTTTAAACTTGCATAGGCAGCGCCTAAGAGCACTTGCAATGTAATGTGTGCAATCTATTGCTGCGCTTAACTAAGACATTTGCCAAAATATTAGCCAAGGGAGTTAGCGCAGCATGGCAATGCTGTGGTTAAGCGGCTTTTAGTGCTTCATGGCACGGCACTGCTTGACCCAAGTTGCTTTGTTTTTTGACAGATCACGACTACCGTCACGATAGGCATCTACGTCTTTGACAAAGCGCTCAATGTACTCGCTTAAGGTACCCTCGTTCTTACCGAGAGCCTTTTGAGCATTACGCTGTTGAGCCTCAATAAACTTGTAGTCGAAAGTATCTAATGTGTCTGTGATGTGGTCTGCATAGTAAGAAACATAGTAGTCCACCATCTGCTCAGCTAAAGCACGATTGTTAGCAAGCTTTTTCTCTTGCTCCTCTTTAGCCTTGAGGCACTCTTTAGACTTTGCATCCTCACGGCATTGACGCATTGGCAGCTTACGAACGATTTCTTCGTTCTTTAAGGTACGCTCACGGGCAATTTCCTCAGAGGCAATTGAGGAGCACAGATAGCCACCTAAACGTAGGTTGGAGACGATGGCCTTATCACGCATTTCATCTTTGCGCACATTAGCCTCAATCATTTTGTTACGCAGATCAGCAAGGCTCTTAGTTAGTGTATAGCTACCCTCAAGCACACGCTCTTTTTCGCTTTGTGCTTCGCTAAGATCTTTACGCACTGCCTCAAGTTCCTTTTCTACCTGTTCTAAGGACTTAGCAGATCCTGCCTTAGCTTCACTTAAGGCTTTAGCTTGTTGCTCAGAAAGCTTTTTAGCCTTATCTAAAGCCTGCTGTTGCTCAGCAATAATCTTGTCTAAACGAGCCACGGTATTTAAGTTACCGCCGCTCTTTACATCGGCTGCATCCGAGTCGTTACCCAGCTTTTGTACTTCTGCATTGAGCTCACGTACTTCTTGAATAGAGTTGGTAAACGGTATGGAGAGCACGATACGCATGCCTGCATCAGAACCTTTTGTCTCTTTACCACGAGTAAAGTAGGCTCTTTCAGAACGATAAGCAGTAAGCATATCGGCCTTGGCGTTAATCACCGAGCCGCCACGCACGATAAAGCCACCTGATTGACCGTGCAGTCGACCAGTACGAGTGGCATAAAAAGGATCAAGCATCATCTCGCTGACATTGCCAAGCACGTCATAAAGACCAGCTGGATTTGGATCTTTAAGACCAATTGGTCTTACCTTACCATCAGAAGCACTCTCACTTGCCTTGTACCAAGCATAGTCTGCAATGGTTTTATTTTGGGCAAAAGGGAATACATCGGCGCTAAACTCTGAGGAGGTAACATGGCTGCCACCACGAGCTGCAAACTCCCACTCACTATCGGTAGGCAATCTAGCAAAGGCTGAAGACTTATCTGAACTTAAAGGTACGCTGCCAGTTTTGGCACTCTTAGCTTCAGCACTTGAGAGGTAGGCTGAATACTGTCTGGTAATCTCGATAGCATCAAACCAACTGATGTTGTTTTTAGCAATACGATCTTTAATGGAGTATTTCTTTGGAGTGCACTTACCCTTACCCATGTCGTACTTGCTTAAGAGATCGTACTGGGCATTATTAAGCTCGTATTTGGAGATGAGGAAGTAGTAGCCTTCTTTGTCTTTAAAGGCACCTTGGACATAGCGTTGATTTAAAGACTGTGAGAGCATGGCCTCGGCATTAGTCGATCCGGCATTAAAGCCCTTATCTTGCAGCTTGCTTTCAGAGCCGGTGTAGACTTTTTTAAACACCATAAAGCCATCACAAGGCATTGGAACAATAACGTCGTCCTTAGCTGGCTTAGGATTGAAGGTCTCAGCCGTTTTATCCTTACTATCAGCTGCAAAGGCAATTGATGAAGCCATCACGCTAAAAGCTGCCGCAGTCATCATAGCCGCAATACTAAGTCTCATGTTCCCTCCAAGGTCACTTATCTACTACTAGTTAGAATCAAACTATCACAGATAAATTAGGTGTATCTTTGCGCTAAAAGTGTAAGCTCAAAAAACCAAGAGATCTGCCAAGCCATACATAATAGAGCTGATAGAAGCTTGATTGCTCTAAAGCAGTAATATCTTGCTAGAACTACATTGTATGGTTAACACGCATAATTACAAAGCTAATTAGCTCTTTATGCGCCGTTATGTGACACACACAACCTACTAGCCCCAAAGTAAGCCACGCTAGACCTATTCCACTACAGCCAACACCGAGCCATTTGCCCATTGCCAAACAGCCAAATGAGCTCAAACCCATGCTATATGGCAGCGAAAGTGGCTGATAGAGCAAGCATTGCCTCCATGGCCAAAGCGCCTCGCATACTAGCTGCGCTAAGGCGAACTTGCATCGACTGCATGCAAAGAGGCAGCGTTTTTTGGTCTTTGCACCCTCCTAAGATGACAAAAGCCAATGCAGGGCATTGGCTTTGTCTTGAGTGAAATAATTTAAGGTCGGTTGCCTGGGCTTGGGAGGCTTTTGTTTCTTTAGGCCTCGCGGAGCACGTCGGCAATTTGCACCTTTAAGAATACGTACTTAACTGAGAGCAAGGCGACGATGAGTGATAGGCCAAGTGTGCTAGAGAAGAAAGCCAAGATATGCACCAGTGTGAGCTGACTAATCACTGAGCCTGCTAAAAGTCCCATAAAGTAGAAGTTAAAGATAGCAGAACCAATGGCGTACATTGCCAGACCTGCTACAAAGCCAATCAGGGCAATAATGAGAGACTCGATAATAACAAGCTTGTAAATATCGGACTCAGAGTGGCCCATGAGACGCAAGAGTACTAAGTTACGCTTGCGAGCACGTAAGGAGCTGAGCATAAGGCCGCCTAAGGCAATGGAGCCACCGGCAATGGAAACAGAGGCAATAACACCGAAAACGAAGTTTAAGACATGCTGAATTGCCTTAACATTTTCAATATCTTTAACCTTGGAGCTAACGTTAAGCTTCTTGCTCACTAACAAATAGTACAGCGGGATGACGCTATCAACGTCTTTAGCGTACAGACGAAACTTTGCATAATAACGCTTACCCTCACGCTCATAAGATCCATCAGAGATCAGCGCAGGGTTATAACCATTACGATAGTCATCAATGGCATTGATAAGATCTTTACAGACCATAATGGTGTCGTCACGCACAAAGCGCTCAGAGATAATGCCACGGATTACCAAATCCTTTTTGACCGCCTCACGTACACTATTCATGGTGCGTGACACCATGATGCTAATGGTATCGCCTACCTTTAACTTGCGGTCAACAGCCACAGCCTCACTAATAAAGACTTCGCTATTTGAAAGATCATGCTCTTTTTCAGTAAATGGGATTTTTGATCCTAAGACCACAGGATCGCCAAGCGCTGTTGGCAAGACGCTCATGCGCTTAACTCCTCCTGGAAATTTAATATCTACCAGTGCATTTAAAGCGGTGATCTCAGGTACGACAAAGCCAGTTTCTTTATGTGAACGCAGCATCTCAAAGAAATTGTCATCAAGGCGATATGAGGTATCTAAAGTTAAAGATAGTACACTTGGATCATTAACTAAATTATCCTCAAGCTCACTTAAAATACCGTGTCTTAATGAGAAGAGCAGTAATAACGGAGCAATGATGCATGCGATGGCCGTAATCTGACAGAAATTCATCAAACGGTCATAGTTGAGTTCTTTTAAAGCGATCTTAAAAAGCATCTTAACTACTTACGCTCCTTTTCAAATGCACCATCGTTTGCATCAGCCGATGCCCCACCAGCGCTGCCAACACCACTTGCATCTGCACTCGCATCTGCATTAGCTGCATCTTGCTGCTGTACTACAGCATGCTCTTTTGCTGCATCATGCTCTTGTGCTGCATCAGGCAAGCTTAGTTTGCCTGTGCCGACCTCGCTTATGAGACCATCGGAACCTACGCTGATAGTACTCATCTGTTCTGATGAGCTACTGTCGAGATCACTATCTTCAACACGTGGACCACCGCGCTTTGAGGAGGTCAGAGAGTTATCATCAACTTCGTCATTGTGCTTGCCTTTAAGCTTGTTAGCTGGGGTGGTGTAGTAAGTAATACGGCCCTTAGCTGAATACAGATGACCAAGCTCGTCATAGAGGATCTCAATACCTGCTGTATCTGAGCTCATAAGCTCATTGCCACCTGCCTCAGTCTTAATGGCATCAGAAAAACCACCAACACGATGCATGGAGGAGCTAGGCATTGGACTTAGAGTTACGCCACTTGAGGCCATGCTATGAGAGCCTGCCTTACTGTAGGTATTGTGGAAATTGTTAATCGAGCGACCGGCAAACTGTGAGCTGTAAATATGTGGCGCTGACGGAAAATCAACAGGACGGCCATTGTACATGGCGTTGATACTATGGTCAGCAGTATTAGCATTGTCGTAGAAGGTAAAGACAGAATACTCAGAGTGTGATCTTACTGAGTCATAGACATAGCGGGTATAACGCGCTGCAGCTTTGAGATCGTGGGTAATGAGCAAAATGGAGATTCCAGACTCTTTGGCGATCTCATCGATAATCTGGAAGAGATTTGCAGCATTGTCTGGATCTAAAGCCGAAGTTGGCTCGTCGATTAATAATAAACGTGGCTTATGCGCAATAGCACGTAAGAACAAAGCTCTTTGACGCTGACCAATGGATAATTGCTCAGGGAGCTTATCTAAATGATTGTACAGTCCAATGCTCTTAACGTGAGGCATTAACACCGCCATCATCTCATCGACCATGGCCTGGTTTTCTTTATTGGTGATGGTAATGCGATTGGCAGTACTCTCTTTTGGACTAAGCTCAGCTTGGACTAAGGATTCGGCACTGAGTTTACGCTTATTACGTGGAGTAAACTGTCCTGCTGCATGAGAATCATAGCTATCTGCAGAAATTGACAGCTGTGCTGCTGCTAATCTAACTCTCTTGCGCTCTTCATCTTTAAGCTGAGCTTCGCTTGCAGCGCTATTATTATCGCCAAACGATAAAGAGCGAGCCTTAGCTGCAAATCCATCGATAGAGATAGCGGACTTATCGTTTAAAGCGACCTTGTTAAGCGAGCTTGCTGAGGCTGAATCGATGGCACTTGGCTTAGATTTGATGGTGGTCTCGTTAGAAACCTGACGATCGAAAACTTCAGTGGTGGCTTGACGTAAAGCCATGCGAATTTGCAGCTCGAAGTTTTCTCTAATAGTTAGATACGGCAGCAGACCGCCTGTTTGCGGCATGATACCAATTGAAGAAACTCTTAAAGCCTGTTGCTCTTTAGCGCTGAGTTCATCAACAGCAATACGGTCAATGATAAAGGATCCAACCTCAAGTGGCGGAGTAATTAAGGCAATAGCCTCCATCAAGGTAGACTTGCCTGATCCTGACACACCACATAGAGCTACGCACTCACCATCGGCAATAGTAATCTCAGGTAGAGAAACCGTAAAGTCTCCCCTCACTACCTTAAGTCCTTCGATCTTTAACATTTAGCTCTATCCAATGGTGGTAATTAATTCTTTGTCCAAAGCACATAGAACGACATACGATAATCGTTTTGCTTATGCTTTCGACCTCTAATGTTTGTTTAATGAGATAACAGCACTAGCTATGCCATAAGAAGACGTGCATGGAGAGCAAATACTCACTCTTAGGCATATGGCCTCAAACTGTTGCGCTATCTTAATCAATCACGCCATTCATCACAACTTATAGCAATCAATTATCACACTCACTTACTTAAGGCCATTAGATAAGTTCTAAAGATCTAGACTTAAGGGTTAAGCATGCTAAAAAGTCGATCTCTCGACGCTATAAAGTCTTTTAGTAATGTTTTTAGCCTTACTAGTTTAGCATTATTTCAACCTTATGTTTATATGACAAAAAAGGCTGTTTTTGGCCTATCTAAGGCTAATACTAGATACTACAAAGGGGCACAAAATTTAGCTTAGCCTGTGGCTTATGCCACACTTTTTAACATGATTTTTTTGCGACTATCACAAATTGATGCCGCTAAGAATGAAGAGGCGATTCAGCAAAACCATCTAAAAAAGCGCTGCCTAATCATGCGCCGCGCACCAACGCACCTTTGCTCTAATTAACATGCGACCATGGCACTTAGGCTGTTAGAAACAGCCCAATTTGTGTCCATCAAAACGCAAAAGGCTCAAACACTAATGTCTGAGCCTTAATTATCAATAGCTTGTTTACCGCCACACTGCTAGGACTAGCTGCATCGCAAGTGGATGCTAGCTGCTAGCAATTGAAGATAGCCTTGATAGCTAATAGCAGCTGCTAGCAATTTGACTTAGCATTAACGCCAATAGCAGCCGCGTCCATTTTAGATAGCCTTGATAGCAGCCGCGAGCTATTTTTTAGCTGAGCGGCTGTCTAGGCATTGCCGTAGAGCTAGGTGCTTATGGCAATGCGTCGAGCGGGATTGGGTAAACCTCATCGGAGGTGTCGGCGTCAACGTTAAGCTTGATAAAGCGGTCGTTATCGCCTGAGCAGTGTTGGATGTAATTGAGGCTGTTCTCAAGGGCACGCACAATACGCTCTTGCTCTTGTGAGCCTAAATTGTACCAATCCTCTGGTGAGAGGTTAGCAATCATAGACTTATATGGCAGATCGTCTAAAAGCTCACCCATAATGCCCATTTCACCAATGGACTTGCTCTTAGAGAGCTGATTAGGGTCGCGGCCCATTTGAGCTGCTAAAGCTTTGAGCTGACTAAACATGTCATCAGAGCTAAGCTGACCAGCGATACCTGACTCAAGTACGCCATTTACTAAGGTGTATAAATCGCTAAGCTGATTGCGGTTGACTAACACTACAGGAGTACATACTGCAGTGTTGTGATTTTCCACATCACGGTCATACATCCAGCCTTGTAAGAAGTCTGGGCTCTTAGCGCCAGTAACACGACCTAAGTAGGCAAGCTGCATGGCAAGACCTAACTTGTCACTATCGTTAACTAAAGCCTTTTCTTGGTCATTAGTAGGCTTTTGGGCAAGATCATTAGCATCCTTATGCTTGTCAGCCTCGGCTTTGAGCTTGTCGCTAGCAGCTAATGAAGAACCTGCTGACATCTGTCCCATCACAGCACGCTTTACCTGTGCAGTTAAGGAGCTAGATAAGGTGTCAACCATGCTACCAAAGGCCTTAACGTCACCAGCATTTACTGGATAGTACAGCGGCTTATTTAAGATCTGGTTGAAAGATAAGATCTCATACTGATCTTTTGCCTTCTTATGATTCTTAGCGCCACTTTTAGTCAGCAAGTGCATGGTGTACACAGCTGCACCATAGTGCTGAGCTTCTAAACGTAAGGAGTTTGCATCCATACCAGTGGAGCTTTGCTTATCACCTGCATCGATAGCACCTGCATCGGTAATGAGCACGATGTAACGGCCACCGTAGTTATTCCAGTTGATATCCTGCAGAGCCATATTGATACCGGCATAAGCATCTTCATCAAACTGAGTGCTTGAGACCTTAGCCTGATCTAAAGTAGCTACCTTCTCATTAAAGGTCTTAGCATCTACAGCCTCACCTGGCTTTAAGTACATCTTGGTAGTGTACTCTAAGCCTGGAGTGCTCTTGGTGTCAGCGCGGAATGAGACGATACCAAAGTGCACGCTGTCATTGAGGTTATTGCTCTCAATAGACTTGTAGATGGAGTTAATGGCTTGCTTAGTACGCTCAATGTATGGACGCATCGAAATAGATGAGTCAATAACAAAGACGATAGCTGACTTAAAGGCAACTACATATGGATCATCGCTGCTGCTACCATTTTTAGCAGCGCTTGCGTTAGCTTTCGTAGTAGCTTGCGCGCTTGCAGCATTGGCTGTTGCATCGCCACCCTTAGCTTTAGCTGCAGTATCGGTAGAGCTCTTAGAGTCTTTAGCCGTTACTGAGGCAATCTCATGCTTGTAAACAAAGTTACCATCAGGATAGATCGACTCAACTGAGTTTAAGATTGGCAGTAAGTAGAAGTTCTTAGAAGGATCAACATACTTATCTGGCTCAATAGAGATAACACCCTCAGCCTGACCACCTTTTGAGGCAGTCTCATAAAGCTTTTTATACTGCTGAGCACCATCATCTGAGTCGATGATGTTATCTAAACCCGCCTCTTGCTCGAAAATCAGAGCACGATTACGGTTAGCTGAGTTAGTAAAGTGCAGAGCAAGCTGCATCTTCCATGGTACAGTGCAGCTCTTGTCTAAAAAGCCTGCGATCTTACCAGTAGTATCTGCACCAACCTCAACAGTGGCACCAGTGTCTGAGTAGACATAGTACTGACTTAAAGGTGCAATCTCTTTACCTGCATCAGAGGCATCTGCCTTGGCATGTAACTTACAGCTTGGAGTAGTTAAGACACGCTGATATAAAGTGGTCTTGCCCTCCATGAGCAGAGGCTCACGGCTACCTTCAGCTGAGGCACTTGCACTAAAGCTTGCTGCAGCAACTGCAGTAACTACGGCTAAGGCTGTCTTGGTAAGCTTAAAAGCATTTACCTTTGTCATAATTCTTCCTTAAATCTTCACAACTCCATTCACCTCACAAGCCCACGTCTTTGCTCGGTGCTACTGCTGCGCCTGCATGACAGCTAATCAATGTCGGCGAGAATGCTGCGCCTGCTTGACAGCTAATCAATGGCGGTGCGACTGCTACGCTTGCATGACAGCTAATCAATCTCGGTGCGACTGCTGTACTTGCATGACAGTTAATCATGGCTCACCATTTTCGAGTCAAGACACTATGTGCCTTACACTAAGATGGGGCTTTGAAAGTGAGCTTACATACCCTCAGCAAAGGCTGAGGGTATGAGCAACTGAGCTTGTCGTAGGTTGCGGGTAATGGGTTTATTGAGATTATTTTTGGCTTAAGCGCTCCATGAGTAAGTCTGCTTCGCGCTGATCAAAGTTCTTGTCAGCCTTAGTACGCTGAGTCCAGTACTGGCTGTCGTTAGCATTCTTCTCAATGCACTTGTTGGTAAATTGACTGCCTGGATCAGAGTAGCGTGCATACACATGAGCAAATGGACCACCATCTGAGGCACGGCCCTTGGTACGTAAAATACGCTGCACGATTTCGCAACGCTCGGCCCTCATGGCATCGTGTAAGAGCACATAGATATCCTCTCGCTTAGGATTGGAGGATAAGCAATTGCTAATTACAGTCTTGTCGTCGGCGGCATTAGCAGTCAGTGCGCAAGGTGAGCCTGGTGCTGCGCTGCTTGCGGCGGCATGTGCTGTATCTGCTGCTGCATCTGTTGCCTCACTAGAGTCCTTTGCCTGCTCAGTTTGCTCTTGAGCAGCTGAGTCGGCTGCAGGATCTTTGCTGCCCTTGTTCATCATATCGAGCACAAAGTAAACCGCACCTGCGATCAGTGCTAAGGCACAGATAGCGCCCACAATCTTCAAGATGAGCGGCATCTTGGAGTTTGGCTGTGGTGCTACAGGCTCTGGATGTGGCTTTAAGTGATCTACAGGGGCCTCTTGATTATTTGCTTGTGGCTCATTTGCCTGAGCACCTGGAGCAGGTGATGCTCTATCTCGAGCTACCTGACGGCTAAAGGATGATGAGGCACGTGGAGTGTCTTGTAGTGACACTACAAAGCTTTGAACAGTGCCGTTGACATCGCGGATCTTAAGTAAATAATCACCACTATTGTCAAAAGCCATAGGATCAACAACTTCTGGACCTACCTCAAACTCAAAGTCTAAAGCTCTTTGACGGGCTCTACGAGGTGTTACCAAAATAAAACCGTCTGCTGAGTTTGAGACCCAATCGCCTAAGTGCTCTTCATTGCGACGCACCACGATAAGCTCAATACCAGCAGTGTACTCACCTAAGTTTTGCTGACCGTTAAAGCCAATTAAAGAAAACTTACCCTCTCCTTGTTTACCAGGAGTAAAACGGGCCACTCTATCCACAGCCGGCATTATTCAAAATTCTCCATTGTTCCTAAAAGTCGGCACAATAACAGATTCTCTTGATTAGAGAACTTGTATCTGTTTTCTGACAGGACATTCACCTGACACATCATAAACATGAGTGTAGATAAATAGTCACTAATAAGTTTAAACTCAAATGAGGCAGAGCGTTCATCTAAGTGAGGTAACACGCCGGTGTCATCTGCTTTGCACTTAGCGGTGAAGACCTCATGATCGGTCTTACTTTCATCAAATCTGATCTTGCCATTGTCGTTAACAAAGGAGTTAACCGGACCATTGGCAGCGCCAAGTACACCACCGTGAGCTGCAGCATCTTGAGCAACCTTAGAAGGAGCTACTGCATGCACTGGCTCGTTAAAGACCTTGGCTGGGGCTGGGGATGGAGCCGCTGCAGCAGTTTGGCCTACAGGGGTATAGCCATCATCGTCATCACCAAAATCAAGATCCGAAAAATCATCCTCATCACCAAATGAAGGTGCGCTTGGTGCTGGTGCTACATAGGCACTTTCAGAGGCAACCGGAGCTTGAGCTAATTCTTTAGCCATTGCATCCTTGGCACTTGAGTCACTTGGCATTAAGTGAGCGCCTAAGTAGAGGTTAAAGTCGCTTAAGATAAAGCTCATGAGCTGTACCTGTACGCGCACGATATCTCCATAGCCCTCATTGATGTTTTCTTGCTCAAGCAGTACTTGCACCATGTAGTTCTTTAAGCCTACCTGTGGTGAGCTAAAGGTCTTAGCGATCTCACTAAACAGACGCATAAAGACGTTCAAAATACTATCTTTTGCCTCTTCAGCTGTCTTATATCTGCCCTCTGCATCATTGTAGAACAGACTATAGACTTCTCTATTGCTTGGATCAGCCTCAAGATTTGGCAAGTCCTTTAGATAACCCTTGACCACGAGATCAGCAATGTCGTTTAGCTGTACATTGTCCTTACGCCACAGCTGTGACAGATTATCTAAAAACTCCGAGCAAACTGACTGTACAAAGCGCTGTACGTTTGAGCCTGCTGAGAAGCCTTGCTGATAGATCTCTTCTAAACGATTCTCTGAGATATCAAGGAGTCCTCTAATGAGATCAAAGCATGGGGTAATAGCATTACACTGCAGCACATCTAAGGACAATTGCTTAGACTCTACCTTGGCCTTTTGCAAGGCTAAAGCACTATCACGAGTAGCAAAAGGTGCTAAGTGTGCAACGCAGTTCTTTAAATCTAAACGTGCCTTGGTAGTTCTAACGGAGATGCGATCAGCATCCTTAAGCGCATTGGCTCGAATGATGTTGCAAATATTAGTAACACCACCGTCGTTTAAGGACAGTACGGCATCTAAAGTCTCTTCAAAGTTGGCAATATGCTCTTGGAAAAGATCAACTCCAAGCAGCGCTGCCTTTACCTTTTCAGCATTCTCTTGATCTTGCTCTCTAATACCAAGCTCTTCTTTAGTATCAGGATCAAAGGCAAGCCATGGAGTGTATTTACCAATATTTGGCTTACGAGCAAGTAAGACACGGTTAAATGGCTTACCAGGTGTCCACTCAGTGAACCAATTGAGCTTCACAATACGGTTAAGCGCAATGTTAATCTCTTGATTCATATCAATTGGACGACCGCCTTCTAAATTGCTCAGCTGTCGAGTAAAGACGTCATCATAACGAGTGAGCACAATAGTAAGCGGGTTATAGCCACTAGCACGACGCTTTGGAGTATCGCCTACGTTCTTAGCGATCCAATCAGACAAGATAGTTAAAACAGAGGTAACGTCTTGCTGCATGTTCACGCCGATGCAGAATAAGAGCTGATCGATTTCATTACGACGGGCATAACGCTCAAAGACATATGAGACCTTACCACGTCTAAAGAACTCGCTACCGCGCATGCAGATAGCTTCAGTCAGCTTACGATCTTGATTATAGCTAGCGCCATCAGAGACAACATCCTTAAGCAAGATCACATCGCGAGAACGTGCACCAGGTAAATCAAGCACATCAAAATCATCAAGCTTACCTGAGTTCTCAAGTCTAAAGCACAGCTCTAAAGATAAGGCTGCAAGACGTGAGGCATTGATGCTTACGTTTTCTTCAACCTCAAGGCGGCCATCAGCTCCAGAGGCACCTGCTGCAGCTGCAGCGGTGCCAGCCGCTGCTGCCTCACTTGCCTCATCGTATAAGGCTTTTGGCTTGGCAAGAGCACACTCAAGCTCGACCTTGTCAGTAAACATGGTGCTCAGCTTGGTGATGTGCATGATGGTGCCAGACTCGTTTTGCATAAGGGTAGCGCCATTTTGAGTAACAAAAGCACTCATTGGAGCGTAGACCACATTATGACCCTTGAGCTTTAAGAGCTCACGAGCTAAGCACTCATAAGTAACTGAGAAGATTGGGAGATCTTGCCAGAACATCGACAGGGCTTTGATACGGCCATCTAAGGTCATAAATGGCAGCATTTCTCTTAGTTTCATCCATACATTTGGCATGGTTTCAAAAGAACCAAGCTTACCGTTGGAGTTAGACACTAAGTAATCAGCTAAATCGATAACCTGCTCTACTTGAATGTAGTTCATCTCGGTCACGCCATTGACGGTAACGCTACGGCCTACATTCAAGCCACGAATCTTTAACTTAGAGCAGTCAATACCAGAAGTGGCATCTGCATTAGATGAGGTGAGATCAGCCTCTTGGAGCAGTGCACTTGGATAGGCATTAAACTCATCACGAGCCTTAGTATCCACAAGTGGCTCTAAAGCTTTGAGCTTGTTTAAGTAGAAGTTTTCATCGCTGCTTACTGAGACATCGGTCTGATTGATGTCATAGAAGAAAGCATTGATTAAGATCATGGCGATCTCAACTTCATTTAACAGCTTAAGCTCAATTGGATAGCCGCTTGGAGAGTTATCCTTCTCATGGGTAAAACGGGTGGCAAAACCAGTTGCCTCAGAGTTATTACCTGATGGATTTACATGGGTGATAAAGTCAACAGCATGCTCATCCCAATGAGTTGAGAGCTTGGCACTATCACCTGCGGCCAGCTTAGATACTAAATAGCTCTTACCGGCCTGTGAAGCACCAAACAAACCTATACATGGGCGATGATTGAGGTTGTTGACGCTAAAGGAAACATTATTGGCACCACGGCCAAGGTCTAGCAGAATCTCGTTAGATTGACTTTTAAGATCTGCCTCTGCAGATGCATTTCTCTCAACCCAGGAGCTTGCTAACTTTAATGCCTGAGCTGCGTTGATTAATTCTTTTTTCATCTTGCTGCCTGCTATCTGAGAGCCTAAGTTTTGTGTAAGTGCATTAAATAAAATGATGAATGCGCTCAGCTAAGCCTAGGCTTTACATGACAGTGGCCAAAGCACCTTGGCTTTGCCTCACTGCCATGAGCACGTGCTCACTAGTATTTAGAGAATGAAGCGTGGGTTGATACCGTTAAGATCAATTGAGCCACTATCCATGAAGTACTTAACCTTTGCACCGGAGATGGTCTTTAAGTACATACGGAAGTAAGGGGTATAGTCCTTACCATCGTCGGCAACAACAGACTCAAGTTCAAAGCTCTCTACCTGCTTTAAGTTAGGCAGATTCTGCTTGATGAATGCCATTGGGTATGGAGAGTGACGGTTTACGGTCTTTAAAGTAACGCTAAAGCCGCAACGCTCAATATTGAGCTTACGTTTTAACTGTTCAAAGCCACGAGTAAAACGCTCACGTAACAGTGCAATGTTCTCTTCGATACCAGCGTTTAAGAGATTAGAAAGCTCAGTTTCGGTATTGTAGTAAGTGTCATCTACATACTCTTCAAAACGCTGAGTAACCTCACTTGAATAAAGTTCTGCATAACGAGCTGAAATAGCAGCATTACGCTCATCATCATTGTTTGTAAACTTAGCTACAAACTTCTTAAGGCCAGTTGGTGCCTGAGTATTCGCATCAATCTCTGCAGTTACCTTATCCTTAAGCTCTTTTTCAAGCTCACCCTTGTAAGGTGCGCAGATATTATCGTTATCCTCAAGGCGCTTTAAGATCTCTTCAGCTTGCTGTGAGTACCTTTCTTGGATCTCAAAATCAAACTTAGAAATAAGATTGGTTACTTCCTCACGATTGATGTCGTTGTAAGTTAAAGCAAGAGCTTGCTTAACTCTGGCGATATCATCAACTGAGTTATGAGCCTCAATCTTGTAAAGAGGAGTTGCCTCAACATTCTCATCATCAAGTAAACGACAGCCGATCTCTACAGATAACTGAGTATTAAATGACTCGTCTTCACGATTGTATGGAATGAAGTTCGACTCTTCATCGTCCTCATCTGACTCGTTCTTCTTTGCAAGCATGCGAGCTGACTCATACTTGTAGAGTACTGAAGCATTCGAGATCATATTGGCATTGTCAACAATACCAACATAGTGTGCGTTGTTGCTTACCTCTTCAGGGTAAGAGTAGAAGCGGAAATTAGGGAACTTATCGTGCGACAGACGTAAGTAGCTAAGGAGCGCACCCACTGATGCAGTGGTCTTTGGATCGCCAATAGTTTCACCATCGCGCTTAAACGGATACCAACTATCGCAGCGATAAGAATGCATAGCCACAATACGCATGCTAGGCAGATTTAAACGCTGCATGAAGAAGGCACGAATTGCAGGAAGCTTTGAGGATCTGCCTGTGAGCAGTAACAGATCAACATCAAAGGCAGTAATTACTTCGCACAGCTTAGATAAGATACGGCAGATGTTGAACTTACTGCCCTCTAAGATGGCGCGGTTAATGGCTGCAATATCAAAGGAGAACTTAAAGTTCATGATAGAGAAGCCCTGCAGATACTCGCCCATGATGCCATCAGCATAATTGATAACATCCTGACTTGGCATCTCAAAGGCACCCATGCGCTTGACGGTTAACGGCAGCTTTGGATTACGTTCCTGATCGAGCAAGAACTCCTGTACTGATCCCTTAACCACACATGAAGTATCGTACGGATCAAGATTTTCAAGGTGGAAGAGAATCTTATAGGCAATCTTAACTAAGATCTGCTGAGTAAACTGCGATCTTAAAGTCTCAGTACGCACATTACCTGACCCAGAGTCACCCACTAAGCGCTGCAGTACTGGCTTAAAGCCAATCTTATACTTAGCTAAAGTCAGCGCTAAGCGTGGCATGATGCACTCTTTGATGATGTCGTGAATGATGTCATCACCGGCGATCTTAAAGCCGTCTTTGAAAATCTCACGAGGAATGATGTCAGAGGCAAAGGCTGCTACATTGCTCTTAAAGGAGTAATCCTTAATCACAAGATCAGTAGTGCCACCACCGATATCTAAAGAGGCAATACGAGATGAGTAGAGAGGATCGCCATCCTTGTCTTTTAACACCTCGCCTAGACGCTTACCCATCATTGGACGACGTAAGTTCTTTACAAAGGCCTGACAATCACCCTTGTAAGTCTTCTGGCTCTCGTTGTAAACGTAAACCACTTGACCAGCCTCAGCCTCATTCCAATCGAGATATACATCTGGTACTGGCGGATCAATATTGCTTGAAGAAACACGTCCTGAGTTAGAAACACTAAACTTAAACTCACGAGGGCTGCTCTTATCGTAACCAAAGGACTTCCATAAGATACCTAATGCCTCGTAGACACATCCACGGTAAAGCTCGCGCTCTTCAGCTGGCATGCCTGGAGGGGTAGTTAAGATCACAGACTTCAAGCGACGAGGAGACTGTTTGGAGGTACACTGCTCACGTTGTGAAACCGAGTTCATCTGTACCATGGCCTGAACAAAGAGCTCAATGAGCATAAAGGTCATGGTGGATCGGTTAGAGTAGCGTGACTCAAGATTATCAAAAACGTTATCGTCTTTGTTGAGCGCAAAGTACGCATTACCGTCGGTATTGAAGTAGTAGCCAATCGGATTTAAGTAGGCACGTACGTTCTGTTCTTTTCTCTGAATCTGTAGCTTCTTTGACTTAATCTGATAAGAGTAGTTGTTAAACATCCACTTATCATTAGTAAGACGATCAGTATTCCACAGATAGCGCTTTGGTGAGGTAATACCAGTAGTACCTTCATTGCCCTCACGGTGAGCTGCAAGCATAGCAGCCTCGTTACCTACACGCACCATGGATGGCCATGAGAAGGCATCAGGACGACCTGATCTTGCTGAGCGATTGTCGTAATCAAAGTTTGGCACCGAGAACTCAACCATTGAGGCAAATGGCTGGTTATACACCTGCTCAGGAGCGTTAAGATCACGCAAGTTGAGAACATAGGTATCGGAAAAATCATCATCACCGCGAGTAACGTTTGGATGATCTTCAACCATGATGCCGCAAGAACGTGCATTACCAATATCCAAAATTAAGGACACATCGACAGCACGATTAGAGCTTGAGCCGCTAGACAAACCATTAGAGACAAAGTGCACTGGACTAGGCTCAACTAAGAAGCCCAAGAATGCGAGCATGTTGAGGTAATGCGCCTCATGTAAATGCTCTTGAATGATGAGCTCTTGAATTTCCTCATCAATGATCTTTGGCTTAATACGCTCTTTGTATAAATCTTTAAAGACAGCCTCAGCCCACTCACGTACCCAAGGCAAGGAGCCATTGGAGCTCTTTAAAAAGTCAGAGCAGCGATCTGCAGTAAAGGCCAGCTTGAAACGCTCGCCTGACTCAACATCGCGATCTAGTGGAGCAAAATAGGCAAGGTTATCTTCTTGTGATTGAGTCTGGGTATCAAAAGCTAAAACGATACGGTAATAGCTCTCGCTCTCTTTTAAGAGTTCTTTAGGAGCAACGCCACCATAGAGCTTGTCTGTGGCAGCTTGTGCTCCATCGGCTGCAACGATATTTGGAGCAGCACTATCGTCATCTTCAGTGTACTTGACGGCATTTGGACGATGGGATGCAAGCTGACCTTTGCTCTTAAGGTACTGCTCAATGGCAGCATTATCTGTGACCTTAACAATACGCGCACGCGCCCAGTTAGTTGGGCCATACATGCCTGGAACAATATGATTTGGCAGATAAGGAATTGGGAACCATACACCATCGTATAGTTCTAATGATTCTTTAAGTGATACCTGCTGTGAAACTGAGGTTAGGTCAACGGCTCTTTGATGTACAGGGTCCACATAAGTGACCTCATTGGTGATCTTTGGTACAAGTCGTACTAAAGGATCATCCTTTGAGGCAGTAAGACGTATGAAATAACCGTTCTCAATAGCCTTAATCATGCTCAGATTATCTTTGGTCTTCCAATCAACCAAGATATCGAGATCGACAAATTGAATACCCGAGTTTTGAATCAACTCGATATTACCGTCTATAGGCACCACTTCAGGATACATATATACATCCTTAGATTCGAATGATAACGTTGCCCACATCAAGCATGGAAAGCATCCTCATGCTAGTTGCAAGCCTATCTAAAGCTAGAGTTCGCCACTAGAGTACACAGACTATGGCGACATTACATCCAGACTAAAATGCATACTAGCATAAAGACAATACGCAATGGCAAAACATGCACCAAGCCGCCGCGAAAGTCACAAAAATTAACGCCGCCACGCAAGATAAAACCTAACTTAAGAGCATTCAAGAGCCCATAAGCCCCAAATTAGAGCACAGCCATCATTAAAGCAAAGCCATCACTCCCAAAAGACTAAACACTCCCGAATGTAAAGGCATCACCAAAAGACAAGCTCCCCACAGATACAAAGTCGTCCACAAAAAACTAGACTCTGCCCAATGCGAAGCCGTCCACAAAAGGCTAAGTGGTCTGCAAAAGGCTGGACGCGCCAAAGGATGTGTGGTCTAAAGAGTTAGGCTTTGTCGACTCCATGATCCATCATCTTGCTTGCGATAGCGTGACTGATAATCAAGCATAAAAGAGACGATCTCAGGATCACCACACTCTGTAGCGCTGTTTAGAAAGCTCTGCATAGCTTGAGGTGAAAAATGACGTCCACTTTCAAAGACTGCCTCAATCACTTCTTTAGCATGGTTAGAACAGGCATGATCTACAAGATTGATGATGTGAGAGATATTAACGTTGGCGATCCCAAACAGTTCTCTGATGATCTCAGGATGATCATACAGATTTCTAACCTGAGAAAAACGCGTTAACGGAAGCTTGCAGCCATGATCTTTGAATGCTTTGGCAAGGATCACTACATTGCGCGGACTAAACTCAAGCGTGTCTCTGATACCCTCTTCAATGGCAAGCAATCCTGTTTTAACGGCATTCTTTTTGTAAAAATCTTTAAAGTTCACTTGCTCAATTAGTTTGCAAGCAAGCTCCTCACGCCCCATGAGACAAGCGTAAAAGCACATCCATCCTAGAGCATCATTTGGCTCATAGAAGCGATGCGCTAAGAGATCCAAGCACTTAAATCTTTCATCAATGCTGATAGGCTTGAGATCGCGTATTTCACCATCAGCGTTAATGTAAAAGAATACATGCCAAGCAAAGCCTGCTACAAAGCCAATAACCTGCCATAAAGAGATCTTGTCTTTGAATCTATCTATGAGGCTTTGATTGATCTCATTTAGCGCACAGTTAAACTTCTCATGTTCAAGCAAGAATTTAAGCTTGTCGTATCCACCATAGCGACAGGCTACAGCTAAGGCTGCCACACCACCATGGGTGTAGTCCTCGCGATCTTCTTTGAACTTGCCAAGGAAAGAGAAGTTGTAAGAAAGGACGCGACTGATATCATCCATACTGCCGTATAACACTGCCTCTATCAGTCTCTTGCACGCCTGTTCTTCGTTATTAGGTATCAGCTTTGAAACTTCACGTTGCTCCCAAAGACTCTTGTATACATTTGCAATAGATGGAAAACCAAAATCAATTGCATCTAAATACAAGTTATCTTCAAACTCTTGCATTAGTTCAAGGTAGCGTACAGCGTGCTCTGGTGCATAAAGATCTGGCCTGTAGCCATATCCCAAAATAGCTAAGTGATTAATAGTGCTATCAGAATCATCGACCTCAAGCTTTGGGGCAACAATCACCGAGCTTATCTTTGACATCCATGTGGTACGTTGTGATAGTTTGCCAAGTTTAGTGGCGTCAGGAAAGTACAGGACTTTTAGATTACTCAAGTTATACTTCAAGACCGTAGTCTTGATAAACTGTTCTAATGCTAATAGAAATATAGTCTTATGATGGAACTTAATCCAAAGAGCAGGCCCCTCAAAAGTACGTAAGCTCGCATCTAAAGCCATATACTCTTGATAAGTACGCTCCATTTCAAACGGCAGAGTACTTTGCTTAGGTACATCGAGCACAAATCTATCCTTGACCATCAACACACCATCAGTGGCAATGTAGACAGGATTATTTGCATCAACGATGTAGTTTTTAAGACTTGGCAAATCAAGCTCTAAAAGCTCAAAGATGGCATCAGAATTTCCAAGCCCTCCTGCGTTTGCCTTGCTATACAGCTTGAGTTTAACCTGGCCACCGGGTTTAACTTTCAGCACATGAGCTTGACGTGAGCTTAGTGGATCATGCTTGTGTCCAAGCAAGGTGCTAGGCAAAGATAAAGTGGTGATCTCAACTTGACGATCAAATACCCCATCACGCTCAATGAACTTAACGCCCTCAGGGATCACCACATCGCCGCCAGATCCTGAATAACGAATTAGCGTACCATCATCTGAGATCTCAAAGTCCATAGAATGTCCTTGCTGATAAGTGTCTACAGCCAAATATATTGCTGAGTCCCATCTAAGCAAAATCATAGCAAACAACTACTTTTGTGCCGCTACAACCTTAATGATGACCTTATGCTAGTCTTGGTTGATTGTGCCTTACTTTGTAACTCTTGTTGCCTCTCAAGGAGAATAGCAGTGGCTTCATGTGCATTGTACTTTGTAGCCAAATCTAGAAGCTTACGCAGGGTTGTATTAGATCTAATCTGATTAGATGTGGCGATTGCATGAACAGCCTGAGGATATGAGCGCGAGAGTGCTTCTTTAAATAACTCAACAACATATTTTGCCTGCACATCTACGAGATTAAAGATCTTCGCAAACTCATCAGGCCCCTTATGCATGAGCAATTTGATATCTTTCAATTGCATTGAGAAGCGCATTTCCTCTGTAGAAGATAGCTCAATGAGTCTTACAACACCTGGCAAACAATGCATGGTGGCGTGATGTATCCAATGATAGAATTCTATTTTTACAAGATACTCTTTGTTTTCGCTTATCAATGTTTGTAAATTAGCTCCATGCGAAAGCATATACTCAGCGATCTTAAAGTCACCACAGAGCAAAGCTAGAGCGCAGAGCAAGTTACTTGCTCTATCGCATTTGATGTTCAATATCCCTCTTTTTGACAAAAGCATCAGGCACTTTAAACGCTCGTACTCATTAAGTGGAGCCATATGTCTAACTTCATGAGATGAGGCAATCTCAAGCGCTGAATAATTTGGGTCATGATTAAAAATGCGCTCTCCTGTTACCCATAGATCATAGCCATAGTCATAAAGATGAAGCGGCAATGACTTACAACTGCAGTACGCCTTATCTGCAGCTTCAAGGAGCACACGAAGCTTGTCTACACCGCCATAGCGTATGGTTAAAGCTATGGCATAATCCAAAACTCTGATGGATTCTTTAGTAGTTTTAAAACGGTCATGAAGAACCTTGCTATCCTTATCAAGCAGCTCTTGAAGGTCTTGTACACTGCCTCTTAAGATAACCTCAAAAAGATATTGTCTTAAGCCTGAGCTATTTGAGATATCAATCTTAGGAAGCCTCTTTTTGTCCCATTCTTTTTTGTAAAAATTTTTTACCGCTGCAGATGCGTTTTGTACACCCCAATCGTAGAGCTCCACCTCATTTTTAAGCAGCATCTCAATATACTGCTTAGAAAGCTCCTCATTATAGATGTGCCGATTGTGGCAATAACCTATTACAAGCCCAAAACCAAGATTATCAACAAGCTCTTCAGTCACCCTCAACTCAGGCATAAGCGCAGTAATGCGTTTTTTCCTTTTATCCCATCGACCGTTTAACTTACATAGCTCGCAGTGCGTTATTTTTGGTGCAAACAAATGCATTTCGATGCCGCACAACCTAGCTATCTCATCTAATTGCTCAGTGCTTAGTGAGCTTCCCATATACCTAACAGATTCTACTTCTTTCACTTCGTTATCTGCTTGTAGGACTTTCTCAAAACCACCAAACAAGGTCAGTGCTCGAGGGTAGTACATGAATGGAACGTCTATGACGAACCTTCGGCATTTGCTAAAGAGTACGCCATCCACGCTCTCATAGACTGGATTTTGAGGATGCACAATGTATCGCTCTAAATGTCTAAGCCATGGCAAGTACAAATAAGAGTAGAGGTTTTCGTGAGTAGCCTCTTTCTCTTTGAGCTTAGTATTAACAAAGCAGTTACTTACGCTATTGTCTTGGGCGTTATAGATAAAGCCATTTTTATAGCAGATCTCACACTTACGGCCAATGAAGCTCTTTGGCAGCGTTAAGGATGTAATATCATCTGCATTGTCGAAAACTACGCCACGCTCAATAAACTTAACGCCCTCAGGGATC
>Strawberry_p1__coassemble_2023_pt1 | contig 22651 bp, 12 predicted proteins | sample Strawberry_p1__metabat2_high_PE_007 | metagenome-assembled genome bin Strawberry_p1 | reverse complement strand
AACGTAAATAATTACTCAGCGAAGCAAGGATGCTTTGGCGCATCGTATTTCAAGCTTGCCACTCAATAGTGAGCATGAGGTGGCTAATAAACACAACAACAACGAAAGACTTGCCATCAAGCAATCTAAGAAACTACAGCCCACTAAAATACATGAAGTAAAAGCAAGCGCATAAGACTCTAAACCAAGATACAAGCGCATCTCTTGGCTAAGGTCAACAAGCATATGAGAGCAATTAACAGCTAACCTTTATGTGTACCAATGTACGGCCGTGAAACCTAGGCTTGCACTAGATCCCACGGCCGCTATATTGGGCTATGAGTATGGAAGACACATACAAGGATTGCTCTAGCAGTTAAAAAGCTATGCTAACTGGGGTCTTACAGTCAGAGTCTGTTGCTAGCCTAAGAATCGATTGGCTTAGTCACACATCAGCGCTTATGAGTTGCTTAATGGAGTAGTGCTGATGAACAACTAATCATGGGCCTAAAGAAAGACATCTTATGCATAGCTTGAAAAGCTGCTGAGTAAAAACTAACACAATGAGGCTATATGGCAAGTTAACATTTTTGTGTAAGTGTAAAACTGTGATCTACATGCAAGTTTACTATGCTCGCCTAAAACTCGATATTTATGCGAAAAACAAAGCCGAAAGCTACATATTTTTAGCAAATAAAAAGTGCAAACAGTGTATATGTAGACTAGTTTTGCAGCTACCTGGCGCAGGCTAACTTAAGCAAATATCCAAAGCTAAAAGCAACAGCAATCTACCCATTAGTAAAGTTAACTATGCAATTGAATGGTGCAAGCGCACCAACATGACACGAGAGCTGAGCGCAGCGACAGAATATTGGAGATGGAAGATCGTAGATGATAGATCGTTTTGTCCGATGCAAGTGGATCAGCGTGGAAAAGTACTTAGCAAGTTAATGATAGCTTGGCTATTCTTATGCAAGTTGCTCTTCACAACAGATGAAGCTGCCAGTAGATATGTCGTTATCTAACGGCTATAGAAACGGAGCTTACCTGCTGTTAAAGAATAGGTCTGACTTACTGTTAATGAATGGATCGAACTAGCTATTAGAGAATGGATCTGACTTGTGGCGAATGCTATAGCTGATGAAAGATGTGCAGATGATAGTAAGTGGGGATCAAAGATACTTTCGGGAAAAAGATTCGCTAGGCGCTCTGAGCGCTCTTGCGTTAGCGGGGAGGTGTAAAGGATTGTTACTGGCGGATGTTGAGTTTTTAGTGCTACAAAAACAACAAAGCTCCTGCTTTATGGTTTAAAGAGGGCGCTTAGGCCCTCTAAAAACCTTATGCCTTGTAGGCATTTAAAGCAGGAGCTGCAGTAAATCTAGAAGATTAGATTACTGTACGTCACGCATCTGAGAAGCTACGAAGGTCCAGTCTACGTGCTCTAAGAAGTCCTTGATGTAGTCAGCACGACGGTTCTGGTAATCCAGGTAGTAAGCGTGCTCCCATACGTCAACAACTAAAATTGGGGTGAAGCCGTCAACGAGTGGGTTTGCTGCGTTGGAGGTGTTCATGATCTTCAGGAGGTTAGGGCCAGTCTGAACAAGCCAGGTCCAGCCAGAACCGAAGTTAGCAACAGCTGAAGCAGCGAACTTCTGCTTGAACTCTTCTAAAGAACCGAAGTTCTGGTTGATTAAGTCGAGTAACTTGCCCTCAGGAGCCTTGGTCTCGCCGGTAATGCAGTTGAAGTAGAACTCGTGGTTCCAAGCCTGGGCAGCGTTGTTGAATAAAGGACCATCGGAGGTGCGCATGATCTCTTCTAAGGACTTGCCTTCGTAGTTAGAACCAGCAACTAACTTGTTGGTGGTCTCAACGTAGGCGTTGAAGTGCTTGCCGTGGTGGAAGTTTAAGGTGTTCTCAGAAAGGAAACCTAAAGAGTTTTTGTCGTACTTGAGTGGAACTAATTCAAAAGACATTGCGATGCTCCAAAATTTGTGAAACTAAAAACAGCATATGCCTTAAAGCTTCATATAACAAGCTCACAACTCACAATTTCTTATCACATGATGTGATTTTCTCAATTACGCAGACAAAGGCGATCAACATAAATGCATTGTTTTACACGACCAAATTTGCGCTTTTGCCGCTTGAGCCTGATATGTATCGTATCTAATATTGAGTTCACTGCCTCTCGATCATTTTCATCACTTTCACAAGAATGCACCACGACTTTCTTAGCAATTTATCGATTATCAGTTCAAAAGCAGATCACGGCTATCAAGTGCATCCACGTTAAGCTACTTTAAAAAGGTAACTGGCTTTTTTGCAGCTTGTAAGGATAAAAAGAGCGCAGATAAGGCGATTGTGCTGATGTTTCATCACACTCACCTTGCAAGGTGGTTATCTCTTTAATTTGAAGATGATTATGACCTTTTGATAAAGGTAGCAGCTAACTTAGACATTACGTTAGAAACTTACACGGGTCTTAAGATCTTGGATCTAGCCATTGCTAGAGATGCAGTGTAATTGGTTCAGATCAAATTTGAGGTTGGGGATTTTGAGGCAGGCTGTTGCGGACAGATATTTTGAGGCAGATTGTTGCGGATAGTGATTTGAGAGTGAATGCTCTGATTAGGCCGTAGGAGATTGCTTTTTTAGTAGCGCTAAAACTTTAACGCCCGCAAGAGCGGGCGTTCAGATACAGTCGTGGCAAGTTCAAGCATGTGCTGCTTGTCGGTACCAATTTTAGGCATCTTGTCAGGCTGTAATTGAGGTAGTTTATTCCCTACCTGGGAGACCGGCATACATAGTGAAGCGGTTGTAGATCGAGCAGAATAATTCACACTCTTTTTCGGTGTCATAGACAGCAGAGTGGGCATTGTTGTCATTAAAGCTAATGCCTGCAGAGATACATGCTCTTGAAAGCACGGTCTGACCGAGCACTAATGCGCCTAATGATGCAGTGTCGATAACTGAGAATGGGTGGAAAGGATTGCGCTTGTAATTAATGCGCTCTGCTACAGCGTTGATAAAGCTTAGATCAAAGGCACCGTTGTGACCAACTAAGATAGCCTTGGTACAAGCTTGAGCTTTCACTTCTTTTGCCACAGCCTTAAATAGAGGTTTCATGGCCTCAGCCTCATCGACAAGATTACGTTTCTCGTCGAAAGGATCAATGCCTAAGAAATCAATATTGTTCTTTACAAGCTGTGCGCCTTCAAAAGGACGGATGTTGACGCTAAAGCGATCTTTTGGAGTGAGCTTACCTGCATTATCAATCTGTACAGTGATCATACAGACTTCAAGCAGAGCATCAGTTCTAGGGTTGAAACCACCAGTTTCCACATCAACAACTACAGGCAGATAGGTTCTAAAACGATCGCGTAGTTGATAAGGCGGATTGAGATAAGGTGGGTTTATTACCTTGATATCAATCATTTAATAGTTACCGGTAAGAAGACATAAGTTCATCTAGTGCCGTAAAGCTCTGAGCAAGGCCAGGATCAAGCGTAGACTTTCACTAGTTGCTGCATTTATTAGATGCAGTTGCCAATCAAAGATGCACATGTATGCATCTGCTGATGCGTGCTAGTGGTCATATAACAAACGCTCAGCATCTATAAGTATAGGCTGGAGCGTATGTATGGGATCGAACTTGGCGTTTGCGTGTAACTACTTGGCTAACTTTGCTAACAGCAGTGCATTTGCTTAGCATCCTAGCCGTTTTAGCGATCTAGGACACATTGACGCTTTTTACGGTCAATATTGTGTATTAACTAAAGTTAATTGATTGTAGTTACTCAAAGATGATCTTTAAGTCTTAGTTAGTGGAGCCTTGTAGACTCGGCAAATTTGCAGCGTCATTGTAGCACAGGAGTGAATGTGACGTAGATCGTTGTGTGATAAGGATCTAGTGCAAGAAAACGCAAGTAAAGATTAAAAATTGCTCAAATTGGGGATAAAGCTCTCTGCTACTTGAGAATTTGAACATGAGAGAATCAAGTGATAATCCTTATCTACTAGGAAAATCAAATGTGGATCTCCTTTTAGAACGACTTTTTTCACAGCAAGAAAGTGCATAGGGCAATTTTTGCAAAATGCTTATAGATAAGTGGTTTTTCACACTTGTAAATACTGAAATCTACCAATGAACTAACGAAAAGTACTAATAAAATCTACCAAAACACCTTAAAAATTTACCATAACTACTTGGTGATTTTAGGAAAAATAGCCTCAACGCAACGAAGCACACGCACTTCACTTTGCAAAAACTCTGAGTGTGGCTTGATAGCTACTCTAACTACAGCGTGTCTTCGAGGCCTCTATGAGTTGATTAGTTCAGCTCTAGTGAGTTGAACAAATTTGGTATACAGGTTCTTTAAGTTTGGTCGACTTAAAGAATTGCACTAAAACTTGTTGATGACCACCTGCATGTCGACTGAAGAAAAAGCAAATTTGCTCTTGCTCCTCTTCAGGCAGGCGTAAGTCAACAAATAACATTCAGGATTGATTACTATGGCAAACCGCATCATTCTCAACGCAGTTTCATACCACGGTCAGGGCGCAATTCAGCACATCGTTACTGAAGTTAAGCAGCACGGCTGGAAAAAGGCTTTCATTTGTACCGATCCTGGTCTGATCGAGTTCAAGGTTATCAACCGCATTACCGACTTACTTGACGATGCAGACTTGCCATACGAGATTTACTCCGACGTTAAGCCAAACCCAACTATCGAGAACGTAAACTCAGGTGTTGCAGCATTCAAGGCCTCCGGCGCTGACTACATCTTAGCTGTTGGTGGCGGTTCTTCAATGGACACTGCCAAGGCTATCGGTATCATCATTACCAACCCAGAGTTTGCTGATGTTGTTTCCTTAGAAGGTGTTGCTCCAACCCGCAACCCAACTGTTCCAACCATTACCGTACCAACCACTGCAGGTACTGGTTCTGAAGTAACTGCATACTACGTAATCACCGACGTACAGCGTGGCCGTAAGTTCGTATGCGTTGACGCAAACGCCATGGCCTGCATCGCAGTTATCGACCCTGACATGATGTCCTCAATGCCACGCGGCTTAACTGCAGCAACTGGTATGGACGCCTTAACCCACGCTATCGAAGGCCTCATCACCAAGTCAGCTTGGGAAATGTCCGATATGCTCCACATCAAGGCTATCGAGATCATCTCTCGCTCCTTACGTGGTGCTGTAAACAACGAGCCTGAGGGCCGTGAGGGCATGGCTTTAGCTCAGTACTTAGCAGGTATGGGCTTCTCCAACGTAGGTTTAGGTCTCGTGCACGGTATGGCTCACCCACTCGGTGCTACTTATGACACTCCACACGGTGTTGCTAACGCCATCATTCTGCCTACCGTAATGCGCTACAACGCTGACTACACAGGCGACAAGTACCGTCACATTGCTAAGGCATTCGGTGTTAAGGGTGTTGATGACATGCACCAGGACGAGTACCGCGAGGCAGCAATCAACGCTGTTGCTCAGCTCTCTAACGATGTTGGTATTCCACACAACCTCAAGAACATCGTTAAGGAAGAAGACCTCGACTTCCTCGCTGAGTCTGCATTCGCTGACGTTTGCACCGCTGGCAACCCACGTGAGACTTCTGTATTCGAGATTCGTGAGCTCTACAAGTCTCTCATGTAGTACAAGCGTTGCACCGCTTTAACTACTAACAGGTAAGGATTGACCTTAGACAGGCTGCTCTTAGAAATAAGGGCAGTCTGTTTTTAGGCACTTAAGCACGCAGTCTCCACACAGCTTTTTTAACAAATGTGTCTCTTATGACATGCTCTATAAAAATGTTTCCCACCCTCGAGCGGATAAGAAGATGTGGATCTTTTTATAAGGCGTGATCTTATAGAACACATACTCAATCACTTTGCTAACAAGTACATAAAAGAGCATGTCCCACAACATGCCAAATCTGAGCAAAGTATTAAGTGTTTTGCATCTTTCTTCCTGTTACCGCATTTTTTCATGCGGACTTTCCACGATCAAGCAGTTGTGTTGATTAGCTTAAATACACCGAGTTTTGAGTTTTGGCTCCTATTGGCTCAAAGCACGGTGTTAAGCCAAACAGATTAGAGCTCTAAGCTAGCCACAGAGCTTATGGTGCACAACTAATCTGTTTGCAGCCGTTCTTGCAATTGTCCCCTTTGTTAAGAACAGCTTAAAAAACATGCTTGATTACACTTAAGTGCATACCAAAAGCTAAAGGCCTTATAGTCTTCTATGAGGCCTTTTTTGATCCCCAAGCAAACTCAATAAACCATCCCTCCGCTCCAACCAAACTAATAAAACCTAGCAGGCAGAAAACGCCGCACGGCAAACTCAATTAAGCAAGCAGCGCCAGGCAGACACAGGCATACGGCTACCAGAACTAATAAGATCTCGCCAGGCTAGGCTAGACAAGGCTTTATGGGAACCGAATAAAAGCAAGCAAAGGCAAATAACACAAGTTTGGTAGATTCGGTATTTACCAATTTCACTTGCCTTCAAATCACATTCAATAAAGATCAGTCACTCTTTTATAAAAGCACAGTCCCACTCAACAGCTAACATGATCTCAAATTTAGCTTGGCTTTAAGCAGCCGATCCGGGGCGGATTTGCCTGGTTTGTATCTGATAAGTCAGTCCCTTTGAATGCGCAGTCAAACTGTGCAGTCTCGTTGATGCTCATCTATGGATAGAGCAATCCAGGGCTCTTATAAGTAATGGTGCTGCAGCTGCTGCTAGTTGCAGTTAGCTTTAATGCGCTTTTGATACAAAGTTGTACCTTCAGTTATGTATAGAAGCTTGGAGGTTTTAAGACCAACTCTGGGTGGTTCTGTATGGATTGGTACACTGACTTGGTTTGGGCGCAGGTTATGAGGTGGTGTGAATGGTCCCAATCAGATCTTGGATAGGGTTTTTGAGGCTAGGTTGCTTGAAATAAGCTAGTTTTTGGGCTCTCTAATGAGTGTAAATGGCGTGTGTATGCGGTTTTATCATTTTGTTTGCAGTGGAGGGCTTACTCAAGAATAGGGGGCATAGAATGGTAGGCACAAAATGTTTCTTAAGGTGAATAATTTACCAAAGAGAGATGTTGTGACTGATAGGCAAAAATGTAAGACAAATGCGGTAGATACGCACAAAGCTTGGATCCTAGATATTACGCAAATGGCGTTATATTGGGCTTTTTCGCTGTTAAGTGAGATGTGGATTCCACTTTTTGAAAAGAGGTGATATTTGAAATCAAATCTCTATCACCTTTTGTAAAATAGTTTGAAAGGTTAAAAATTTACCAAAACAATAGCAAAATATGGTCATTACAGTATTTTGGACATATGAAATTTACCAAAACGTCCCGTTTTTGGTAGTTTTTGTAAATAACCTACCTTTTGAGATGAAAAAATTACCATTTTTGTCTTGCGCTTTGCACTACAAATAACACTGATGAGTCTTGCGCCTGAGTTTGGTTCTCAATCATTGATTCTCCTGTAGATAAATGCTTGGGCGCACAATGACTAAAGATCACTTTGTAGCTTTAGTGCTTAAGACAAGCGTACTGAGATATGCATCAGTTACGCTGGAGGCAAGTTCATGCTGAAGAACATTCCACCAATCATCTCCCCTGATCTGTTAAAGATTCTCTGCGAAATGGGCCACTCAGATCGTATCGTTATTGCTGATGGCAACTTCCCAAGTGAGTCCATGGGAGAGAATTGCTATGTCATCCGTGCTGATGGTCATGGCGTACCAGAGATCTTAGATGCCATCTTACAGGTCTTCCCTCTCGATACTTACTGCGACAAGCCTGTGAGCTTAATGCAGGTTGTTCCTGGTGATCCTGTAGAAACTCCAATTTGGGATGAGTACAAGGCTATCGTTGCTAAATACGATAAGCGCGGCGCTGAGTGTTTTGAAAACATTGAACGCTTTGCATTCTATGAGGATGCTAAGAAGGCATACTGCATTATCGCCACCTCAGAAAAGGCTCTGTATGCCAATATCACTCTGCAAAAGGGTGTTGTCTAAAGATTCCGCTCCTTGGAATTAGGGAACAAAAGCACGTAGGCAGAGCGCAATATTAACTAAGATAAGAGTCTGACCTACCTGCTTAAAGTGCTACACAGCGACACTTAAAACATAGCTGCAAACAATCACATAACTTTCTATAGCCTCCACCACCCAAGCTGACAGGCCGGTAAATAGAGCTTAAGAATAAGCTCTACTTTGTACTAACAAGCTAAGCGCCATGTAGGCAAAGTTAATACTTGTTTAGTAGCAAAGATTAGGCTTAACAGTCTGAGCGATTGTGGGACTCATGTAGGTAGGAAATACTTATGGCCAATCGTATTGTTCTCAACAACGTCTCTTATCACGGCGCAGGTGCCATCCAGAACATTCCTCTTGAGGTAAAGCAACGCCGTCTTCAAAAGGCATTTGTTTGCTCTGATCCTGACTTAATCAAGTTTGGTGTTACCAGCAAAGTTACCGATCTGTTAACTGAGAACCACTTAGATTTTGAAATCTACTCAGACATCAAGGCCAACCCAACTATTGAGAACGTACAGCACGGTGTTGAGGCTTTCAAGAAGTCAGGTGCCGACTACATCATCGCAATTGGTGGCGGTTCTTCCATGGATACTGCCAAGGCTATCGGCATTATCATCACCAACCCTCAATTTGCTGACGTAGTATCCCTTGAGGGTGTAGCTGACACCAAGAACCATGCTGTTCCAACCATTGCAGTTCCAACTACTGCAGGTACCGCAGCTGAGGTAACCATCAACTACGTAATTACTGATCCAGCTAAGGATCGTAAGTTTGTATGCGTTGACCCTAACGACATGCCAATGATCGCTGTGGTTGATCCAGACATGATGGCCTCTATGCCTAAGGGCTTAACTGCTGCAACTGGTATGGACGCTTTAACCCACGCTATCGAAGGTCTGATCACCAAGGCCGCTTGGGATATGACCGACATGTTCCACATCAAGGCCATCGAGCTTATCGCTGCAAACTTACGTTTAGCAGTTGAGGGTGATCCTAAGGGCCGTGAGGGCATGGCATTAGCTCAGTACGTAGCTGGTATGGGCTTCTCTAACGTAGGTTTAGGTATTGTTCACTCTATGGCTCACCCATTAGGTGCTCACTATGACACTCCACACGGTGTAGCTAACGCCATCATTCTGCCAACAGTTATGAAGTACAACGCTGAGTTCACTGGCGACAAGTACTTATCAATTGCTAAGGCATTTGGTGTTAAGGGTGCTGAGAGCATGTCACAAGAAGAGTACCGCAAGGCTGCCATTGATGCCGTTGCTCAGCTCTCTCGTGATGTGGGCATTCCACAGGATCTTAAGGCTATTGTTAAGGAAGAGGACTTAGACTTCCTCTCTGAGTCAGCTTTCAATGACGTTTGCACTGGCGGTAATCCACGTGATACCTCAGTTGCTGATATTAAGGAACTCTACAAGTCATTACTGTAGGCCAAAACCAAAAGCCATACAGTTTAACTAGCTTACCAAACTATTGTTTGTAGGCACATGCAGAGGGTCAGTGAGTAATCCCTCTGCATGCAAAGACTTGCTCAATATAGATTCTTCAGAGCAATGTACAACGACCATTTTGGATTGTCGTTTTCTTAGCAAGCACTCTTTAAATCCTAGCACTTTGCATTTTTTAGCTACGCTTTTGACTTGCTTACTAAGATTCGGTCGTTGTGTAGGCTCATTTCATCAGGAGTTAAACCATGTCACATCCAAAGATCGGTATTCGTCCTACTATCGACGGTCGTCGCGGCCCACTGAAGGTTCGTGAGTCTCTTGAAGAGCAAACCATGAATATGGCCAAGAGCGCTGCTGACTTACTGCGCGCTAACTTAAAGTACACCGACGGCACCCCTGTTGAGGTAGTTATCGCTGATACCACTATCGGTCGTGTTCCTGAGGCAGCTGCTTGCCAAGAGAAGTTCCGTCGTGAAGGTGTTGATATCACCTTAACTGTAACTCCTTGCTGGTGCTACGGCTCTGAGACTATGGACATGGACAAGCACACCATTAAGGGTGTTTGGGGCTTTAACGGCACTGAGCGTCCTGGTGCTGTGTACTTAGCTGCTGTATTAGCTGGTCATGCACAAAAGGGTCTTCCAGCATTTGGTATTTATGGCCACGAAGTTCAGGATGCTGACGACACCTCCATTCCTGCTGACGTACAAGAGAAGATCTTACGCTTTGGCCGTGCTGCTTTAGCTGCAGCTCAGATGCGTGGTAAGAGCTATCTGCAGATCGGCTCTATCTGTATGGGTATTGCTGGTTCCATCATCGACTCTAACTTCATCGAAGAGTACCTCGGCATGCGTGTTGAGTCTGTAGATGAGGTTGAAATCATCCGTCGTATGGAAAACAACATCTACGACCCAGAAGAGTTCAAGAAGGCCATGGAGTGGACCAAGGCTTACTGCAAGGAAGGCTTCGATAAGAACCCTGAGTCCATGCAGAACTCTCCAGAGGTTAAGGAAGAGCAGTGGGAGTTCGTTGTTAAGATGATGGTCATCGTTAAGGACCTCATGAAGGGCAACAAGAACTTACCAGCTGGCTGTGAGGAAGAGGCTTTAGGCCACAACGCTATTGCAGCAGGCTTCCAGGGTCAAAGACAGTGGACTGACTTCTACCCTAACGGCGACTACGCTGAGGCTTTATTAAACTCCTCATTTGACTGGAACGGCAAGCGCGAGACCATGGTTTTAGCTACCGAGAATGACGTATTAAACGGCTTCGGTATGCTCTTTGGTAAGTTATTAACCAACCGCGCCACCATGTTCTCTGACGTACGTACTTACTGGTCAGGCAATGCTGTTAAGCGTGTAACCGGCTACGATCTTGAAGGCCATGCTAAGGATTGCGACGGCTTCTTACACTTAATTAACTCAGGTGCATCAGCATTAGACTTCTCCTGCCAGGCTCGCGATGAACAGGGTAACCGCACCATCAAGCCATGGTACGACATGACTGATGAGGACATTAAGAAGTGCTTAGAGGCAACCACCTGGAACGCAGCTGACTTAGGCTACTTCCGTGGCGGCGGTTACTCTTCACGTTTCTTAACTGATGCTGAAGTTCCAATGACCATGATGCGCTTAAACCTCGTTAAGGGCTTAGGTCCAGTTCTGCAGATTGCTGAAGGCTGGTCTGTTAAGTTACCTCAAGAGGTTACTGAGAAGCTGTGGAAGCGTACTGACTACACCTGGCCTTGCACTTGGTTTGCTCCACGTTGCGACGGCAAGAGCGCTATGTTCAAGACCGCTTATGACGTAATGAACAACTGGGGTGCTAACCACGGTGCTATCGCTTACGGTCACATCGGTGCTGACTTAATCACCTTAGCTTCCATCCTCCGTATCCCTGTATGCGGCCACAACGTACCAGAGGACAAGATCTTCCGTCCATCATGCTGGAACGCATTCGGTATGGATAAGGAAGGCCAAGACTTCCGTGCATGCAAGAACTACGGCCCTCTGTACAAGCTCTAATAGAGTTTTATCTAAAGAGCGCTAAGCCAAATCCTGCAAAGGTTTGGCTTATAGCAAAGCTAAAGTGGCATAGCCATTTAGCTTAGGACTTAGAGTACTTGCTTAAGTCTTATCAACACACACACTCAACGTAGCCTGCTTTCAAGAGGCAGCTTAGCTTTGTCTCTTCCTGCCTAAAGCAGGCTACTTTTTAAGAGCCTAGGCCCTAGCAGGCTTCTTTTTTAGAGCTTTAGCTCTAAGATAGCAACCTTGTAAGAGACTTGGCTCTACGTCTTGTGCAAGACAAGACATAAGCATCTTTAGTATGTACTCATCAGCTTATTTGAAGCATACGAAGATGCACACAGACATTTGGTCTGTACTTAATGAGGAACACAATTATGCTGATGGAAAAAGCACGTCATGATTTAGTTGAGTTTGGCAAGCGTTTAGTTACTGCAAACCTGACTAAGGGCACTGGCGGCAACCTCTCTGTATTCGATCGTGAGAATGGTACTGTAGCGATCACTCCTTCAGGCATCGACTTCTTTGAGATTCGTCCTGAGGATATCGTCATTATCGACTTAGACGGCAAGACCGTTGAGGGCACTAAGACCCCATCATCAGAGTGGGAAATGCACCTCATGCCATATCGTCACCGTAACGATATTGATGCTGTTATTCACGCTCACACTACTTATGCAACCGTGCTTGCAGTTCTGCGTCAAGATCTGCCTCCTTCACACTACATGGTTGCTGTTGCCGGTCCTAATGTACGTTGCGCTCCTTATGCAACCTACGGTACTCACGAGTTAGCAGTTAACTCCTATGAGTACATGAAAGATCGTCGTGCTGTAATCCTGGCTAACCACGGCATCTTATCTGGCGCTCAGGACTTATTAAACGCCTTCAACATCATTGAAGAAGTTGAGTACTGCTCTCAGATCCACTACATGGCATCTTGCATGGGCAAGCCTCACATCCTCCCAGATGAGGAAATGACTTTAATGGCTGAGAAGTTCAAGACCTACGGTCAGCGTAAGTCCAACGCCTAAGAGTAACACTCTTAATTAAGGTATAGATTCAAGCTACTAGCCTGTTTAACAGGGCTAGTAGCTCTTCAAGATCAAATAGCGATAAATAGTATTTATCCAAGTTTGAGTCAGTAAAGGTAGTGACAAGCAACTTATTACTTATCTCACATGCGCCTAAGCTCTAAGTAAATACTGCTCTTACTTTAAAACTACCTGTGAGTACACATATATGTATGCTTACTTAACTGAGTACACATATATGTATGCTCGCCACGCTCAGCTACCGCAAGGTACGCTTAGCACTTAGTTAGTGTACAAACCTAAAAGATCTCAAGCAGCTTTTAGGTAACGATGATAAACATGAGCTTAAGCTCGTGCCTATCAGTTGGTAGCAACACGGACGTACTACCAACCACGCTTGCAATAGTATTGCATCTCACTTTGCTCTGTTTGACCTGCTGTGCTATTGAGTCCGAGGGGCATCACCCAAAAACATAGACCATGTGCTTGGTGATCTTAGATCGCAACCTTTTGATGAGTTAAGGTTTTAGCACTGGTCTTAGATGTTCAAATCTAAGAGTTCACTAAAAACGACCCTTAGCGTTGAGCAAAAAGGATGAAACAAAGTATGGCTAATATAATTTTGTCCATGCAGGGAATCAAGAAAGCGTTCAACGGCGTTCCTGCGCTCAAGAACGGCGCTATTGATCTCTACGAGGGCGAAGTACATGCCCTGATGGGTGAGAACGGTGCAGGTAAATCTACTCTGATGAAGATTTTAACCGGCATCTACTCACGCGATGAGGGTCGTATCTTCTATGACGGAAAGGATGTTGAGTTCCATGGTCCTGCCGAGTCTGAGGCTGCAGGTATTGCCATTGTGCACCAGGAGCTGAATATGATGAAGGATCTGACAGTAGCTCAGAACCTCTTCATTGGCCACGAGTCCATGAAAGGCGTCTTAATCGATGATGCCGAGATGGAGCGCAAGGCTAGCGAACTGTTCAAGATTTTGAACGTCGACATCGATCCATCAGTCAAGGTAGGTATGCTTACCGTTGGTAAGCAGCAGATGGTTGAAATTGCCAAGGTGATTTCTAAAAACGCCAAGGTCATCGTCTTAGATGAGCCAACTGCAGCTCTCACCGATCACGAGATTGAAGAACTCTTCCGCGTAATTCGCGACCTGAAGTCAAAGGGAGCTGCAATCATCTACATTTCTCACCGTATGGACGAGATCAACGTGATCTCCGATCGTATCACCGTAATGCGTGATGGTGAGTATGTTGGTGTTTTAGATGCTAAGACCTGCTCAAAGGACGACATCATTAAGATGATGGTTGGCCGCGCAGTTTATATTGCACCTAAGACCAAATCAGCCTGTCCAGAAGATGCTAAGGTTCTCTTAAAGTGCGAGCACCTAAATCGTGGCAAGTTTGTTCAGGATGTATCTTTTGAGGTACATGCAGGCGAGATTATTGGCTTTTCTGGACTGATGGGTGCTGGCCGTACTGAAACTGCCCGCTTGATTTTCGGCGCAGACAAGATGGATTCAGGCAAGATTTACATCAATGGTGAAGAAGTCTCCATCAAGTCTCCAAAAGATGCAGTAGCACACGGTATCGGTTATTTATCAGAAGACCGTAAGCGTTATGGTCTGCTCGTAGACAAGTCAGTTGAAGAAAACACTGTTATCGCTTCACTGCAAAAGTTCATCTCGGGCATTAATTTCATTGACACTGCTAAAACTGAGGAAATCTCTAAAAAGTATGTCAGTGAGCTCAAGACCAAGACTCCAAGCATTAAGCAGATCATCAAGAAGCTCTCTGGTGGTAATCAGCAAAAGGTGGTTATCGCAAAATGGCTGACTGATGACTCTGATATTCTCATCTTCGATGAGCCAACCCGTGGTATCGACGTTGGTGCTAAGAGTGAAATCTACAATCTGATGGAAATGCTGGCTAAACAAGGTAAAGCCATCATCATGATTTCATCAGAACTTCCTGAGGTTTTGCGTATGTCTGACCGTGTGGCCGTGATGTGCGAAGGCAAGTTAACTGGCATTCTTCCAATTGAAGAGGCTACTCAGGAAAAGATTATGACTCTAGCTACCCGCTAGTACTTCATCCTCAATAGATTGTCTGTAAAGCTCATATAGGTAAGTTTGCTCTCTTACCCATTGTCTAAAAGTGCTAAGCACTTAAGTGCCTCAAAGCAACAACTAAAGGCAAGATCATAAAAGCGCCAAGCGGCCTCATAGCAGCTTCGCCACTGGTTCTAACCTTTAGCTACTTTAGACAGGGGCTTGTGAAAAAGCAGGAGTTTTCCGTGGATCAATTAAAGAAGTTGGTTTCTAACCAACAGGCCGCTGTGGTGTTGGCCCTCGTACTCATCTGTGCTGTATTTGCGATGATGACTGATCGTTTCATGCAGCCAACCACATTTACCAATATTTCTAAGTCTGCTTACTACATTGCCTTCATGGCCATTGGTGTAACCTTCGTTATTGCCACCGGTGGTATCGATCTGTCCATTGGTACAGTTGCGATCTGCTCGGCTCTCGTCGGCGGTACGCTCATGGAAGCCGGATTGCCAATGCCTCTTGTTTTATTAACCATGCTCGCCACAGGTGTGCTCTTTGGTTTGATAAACGGATTGCTAGTAACGCACTTTGGTCTGCCATCATTCATCGCTACCTTAGGTACCATGATGATGTCACGTGGTTTAGGTTCTATCGTTTCAGGCACTAAGACTATTTCCTTCCCACAAGGCTCTGCTGATGGTGCTTGGTTTCGTGAGATCTTCATGATTACCTCACGCGATGGTTTCCTGCCTCGTAACTTCCCAACTGGTTTCATTCTCTTAGCCATCTGCGTTGTCGTTATGGCTTTAGTATTAAACCGTACTCAGATTGGTCGTTACATTCTGTCCATCGGTTCTAACCGTGAAGCAACCCGTCTTTCCGGTATTAACGTAAACTACTACGAGACTATTGCTTACATCATCTCTGGTTTCTTTGCTGCTTTAGCAGGTATTGCTTACGTAGCAGTGTTCACCACCGCCCAGCCAAATACTGGTAACGGCTTCGAGCTTGATGCGATTGCTGGTGTAGTTATCGGCGGTACCTCACTTGCTGGTGGTGTTGGTTCCATCTTCGGTACTGTGATCGGCGTCTTCATTATGACAGTGCTTAAGATTGGCTTCCCTTATATCGGTGTCCAGTCACACTATCAGATGTTCATTACAGGTATCATTCTGGTATTCGCTGTTTACATGGATATCTTAACCCGTAAGCGTAAGGGCCTCGCATAGCTAGGCACGCGCAAGCGGTAAGTCCCACCTCAAATAAGCTTGGCAAGAGCAAAGAATTTCTTGCTCATAAGATTGAGCTAAGTATTGTAGGTTACTATCCTATAGTACAAAGACCATAACTTGCCAAGCAGGTAGTAATACGCACTGTAGGTACTACCAAAGGCCCCTGCAGCTTTGGCCAACACTGCAGGATAGTATTCAAGGCTAGCAGCGTCCCCGTGACGCTGCTTTATCAGCAAGCGCCGCCTGCAGCCTACACTGCAAAGCACCGCTTGCTGCAAAGCGGCTCTCGCAGCAAATGCAGCTCTCGCTGCAAAGCACTTTTGCTGCTCAAGCAGCTCTCGCTGCAAGGCGGCTTTCGCTTCTAAAGCAGCGTTCGCTCCACTTAGCTGCACTTGCAGCTTAGTATCCGCCATGTAGACTGTTTGTCACTGCACTAGATGGCGGCTACTTAAGTAGCCAAGCTACATATACATAAGCCGTGCTAAGAGCACGACGCAACAACAAGCTGCTGGGCATTGATTGGATGTGACATAAGCAGTTTGCCTGTCGCTTACGGCTAAGAGACAGAAGACAAAAAACAAGCAAGACCGTACGAATTTAGTAAGAGCACAAGGACTGTACTTTAGCCTGACTAACTAAGGGAAAGGCTTGAGCTTTTGCAAATAGTTTGTTCGCCGTGAGATTACTTTGCAGCTCGTTGCGAATGGACTTTAGCCAGAAGGTACTTCTTTGCTATAGCAAGACTTAGTTTTGCTTTGGTATTTTCTGGTGCACCACAGCCATTGCACATGCTTTGGTGAGTATTTGCCAGATTAAGTACTTGAAGGTCTAGATGTAGGTACTAAGCCCCTGACTAAGGTTTAGTAGCCGTGGCTAGAGTGGATATGAACTTAATTATGGCATCACTTAAAAACGCTTTTTATGAAGATTAGTAAACAGCATCTACTTTGACGTTTTACACTAGGCGCTTAAGTCATGAGGATTTCTTAAGTTAGCTTGCAAGAACTTAGTAGATACTGAAGTACAGGCGTACATTTAATTAAGCTCGCCGCTCAAGGAATTTGCCTTACCGAGCATCAATGCATAATGATGCATGAATGCAAAGCTTGGAACTAATCTAAAGTAGACAGTGTTAAAAGAAAATTGATCTCAAGGATTTTTCTATGAAGCTTAGCAAGTTAGTTTTAGCCTTAGGCGCAGCTGCATCTGTAGCTTTCTCCGCTTCTGCTTTTGCAGCAGATCAGATGCATATTAACGTAGTAGCAAAGGGTTTCCAGCACCAGTTCTGGAAGGCCGTTGAGCAGGGTACCCAACAGGCTGCTAAAGAGTTCAACGTATCTGTTGACTTCCAAGGTCCAGACAATGAGTCCAACATTGCTCAGCAGGTAGAGTACCTCAACGCCGCTATCGCAACTAAGCCAGCTGCAATCTGCCTTGCAGCACTTGATACTCGTGCTATGCTCGACTCCATCCAAATGGCAAAGGATGAAGGCATCCCAATGATCGGTTTCGACTCTGGTGTACCTGATGCTCCAGAGGGTGCAATTAAGGCAACCGCATCTACCGACAACACCGCTGCTGGTGGTTTAGCAGCTGCTGAGCTCAAGAAGCTCATCCAGGCAAAGCTTGATGCAGCAACTCCAGACAAGCCAGTACGTATTGGTGTTATCGCTCAGGAGTCCAACTCACAGTCCATCGTTTCCCGTACTAAGGGCTTCGTTGATGCTTTCGTAGCAGCTGTAGGTAAGGACAAGGTATCTGTTGAAGGTCACGACTCATTACGCGCTAAAGTTAAGGGCGCATCTGTTATCCTCGACGTAGGTATTCCAGCTGAGGTTAAGGACGTTGACGCTGCTGCTGTTGCTTCTGCTATTTTAGAGAAGAAAGACATCATCGCTGTTTACGGCTCTAACGAGTTTGCTACCAACGCAATCATCACCGCTAACGAAGGCTTAGACGTTTTAGGTAGCGACAAGGTTATCGCTGTTGGCTTCGACGCAGGCACCAAGGTTCTTGACGCAATGGAAGACGGCGTATTAACCGGCGCTGTTACTCAGAACCCAGTTCAGATTGGTTACCAGGCAGTTCGCTTAGCTGTTGACGCAGTTAACGGCAAGCCAGTTCAGGACGTTGATACCGGTGCTCTTTGGTACACCAAGGAGAACATGAACGATCCTGAGATTAGCGTCTGCTTATACCGCTAAGTTTCAAAGATGCTCCCACTACGGGTAGCAATCAAATAACATAAGAAAAAGGGCAGCCCTCGGGTTGCCCTTTTTCTTAGTACCTCCAAAAGAGCAGCCACATAGGCTGCTTTTCTTTTAGCGCCACCACTAATACCAACACTATTAAATAACTTGATGGTAACTAACTTTAAAGGCAAACAATCGCAAATCTCAAGCTCTAAGGCGTTTCAGATCATAGGCCATATGAACACACAAAAAACAAGGGCAGTCATATGACTGCCCTTAGTGTTTTGCGTGTACGCGTGGAGTTATGTCTATGGCAGCAGCGCTCTAAGGCGCTGCAGCTACACATACGTGTGCAAATATGTGTTCAATTCCCAAGCCATCTTAGCTATCTTTGTTAAACTACGTGAGCTAGGCTTGGGTCAGCTTGGCTTGCTCTTTTAGCTTAGTTCTGAGGGTGGTACTCCTTAAACTCAGAGGAGGCTAAGATAACCTTGCGGCCTTCAGCTAAGTCCTTGAACTCCTTGAGGCCAAGCTTTTGAGCGAGGAGGTTGCCGTAGGCGGTTGCCTCCATTGGGCCTGCAATCACCTCAAGCTTAGTGACGTTAGCTACTAATTGGCATAGGAACTCTGATTGAGTACCACCACCGATCATGTGCAGCTTCTTAAACTTATGATCGATTACTGACTCAATATTCTTTAACGTCTCGTTGTACTTATTAGCTAAGGACAGATAGATGACCTTGAAGTAATCGTAGTCGTGCTCATAGTGCTTGTGAGTGAGGCCATCAATAGCCTCCTTTACATCAAACTCGTTTTGAGAGAAGACTGCAGCATCAACATCAACAGTATCGGTAATTGGACAGTTCTTAACGTACTCAGTGATCTCGCTAAATGGAATCTTCTCACCGCGCTTAGACTCTAAGTCGCTCTTTAACATTTCGAGGATGTATAAGCCAGTAATGTTCTTAAAGAACATATTGGATCCCGCAAAGCCAGTCTCATTAGTAAGATCGCGAGCAAAGGCGTCCTTGCAGATCACAGGCTCATCAGTTAAGCCACCAATTAAAGACCAGGTACCGCAAGATAAGAAGGCAGTATCACGGTCGGTATAAGCCTCGGTGAGCAGTACTGCAGAGGCAGTGTCATGAGAGGCACAAGCAATAACCGGAATGTCTTTATTTAAAGCCTTAACCTCAGGAATGAGTGAGTCTTTAATGCTACCAACTACTTCAGTTGGGTAGATGACAGGAGCAAAGATATCCTTGCGAATGCCATAAGTTTGCATGATCTTCTCTGAGAACTCTTTAGTGCGCAGATCTAAGATCTGAGAGGTAGAGGCAATGGTCAGCTCTGAGCGCTTTTGGCCAGTGAGCATGTAGTTGAGTAGATCTGGCATGAACAAGAGGGTGTCGATCTTGCCCATGGTGTCGTCCTTGCCCTCAAGCTCGTCTTTCTTATAGACGAGTAATTGGAACAGAGAGTTGATGGACATGATCTGATTGCCAGTAGCCATGAAGATGTCCTCAAGGCTGAGCTTTTCCTGGGCGTAATCATAGCCTTCGTTGTGGCGAGCATCGCGGTAGGAAACAGGGTTACAAAGGAGCTTGCCATCAGAGCCGATGAGGCCAAAATCAACGCCCCAAGTGTTAACAGCGATGGAGTCGATCTCATCTTGATGAGCCACGATGGTCTCAACTACCTTGGAGACAATTTTGTCCCACTCCCAACGGCTGCGACCATTAACAGTCTCTCGCTGATGAGACATACGCATTACTTCCTTGCAAGTAAAGCGACCGTCCTCTACAGCGCCTAAAATTGCGCGAATCGAGGTTGCTCCGAAGTCAAAAGCTAATGAATATCGAGCCATGGTATCGTTCCTTGTAAACATCTGCTCGCTAGCATTCACAATCATCGCTCGACTGCATAATTGGCGTTAAATATCGCCAATCTCTAGTAAGAACAAAGATCAGAAACCTTTGGCCTTGCTAAGCGGCATATAAGCAAGCTTTAGCTAGCAGTGCGCAGTTTTTTACTAAATTTGCTAAGTAAATGGATGTTGCTGAATGCATACGAAGCATACATGGGAGGGTAGGTTTAATTATGGCCTGATGGGGTAGGGGATACTTGCACGATTTTCAGGTGATTTGGTAATATTTTCACCTAAATGGATGATTTCTTACCAATTGACAATAAGCCAAGATAAGAATCATCAATCTTAGGCATTCTTGAGGCACAGTAGGTAGTATCTAGGGTGTGATTAAATTTGGGATCCAGCTTCCAAACTTTAACAACACGGCTATTTACGGGCTTTAGCTATGTATTAACTGCCGCTAAAAGGGTCATAATATACAAGGTATGATGCAAGGCTTTGCGCTACATGAAGGTGCTGTTTAAGTTAAGAAACAGCCTAAAGAATAGTCTTTAGCATTCTTTTGGTTTGGTAAATTTTTCATCTAATATGAAAACTTACTGAATCTAATCAGCGTTAAAAGTTAGAACATAAGCTCTTCATACGCGAGCATAAGGTGTTCATACGTGAGCATAGGCTGTTCATGTGTGAGTAAAAGGTGTTCAAATCAGCACATGCCTATCCCATCTTAGGATGTGCTCATCTAAGGTTAATCATTTAAGGTTAAACCTTAGCCCCTCAAGAGCTGTAGTGGTCTCTTGAGAGAACTGCAAGCGTTGGTGTTATCTTGCTTGTTGTTCTAGAGTTGCTAACGCTTAGCAAAGTTAGCTTTAGTGTGTGTGTTAAGTAATTGTAGCGACTGCCTAGGACTTAAGCCTTGGCAGCATTTCTTATCATAAGTACAGGCTGAAGCGCTATGCAGGACATATTCTTAAAAGAGAGTAAAGCACATGGCAATATCTCATTCCCATTTGCTTTTTATCATGTAACTGAGAAGCATCCTCGCTATACCATGGAAACTCACTGGCATGAGGAGTGTGAGATTTGCCGTGTCCTCTCTGGTACCTTAGAGGTAACCATTGATGGCAAGACCTTCACCGGCAAGGGTCGTGATGGAGTAGGCGATATCTTTATCTTCAACTCCGGTGCTGTGCATAGTGCTATTCCTCACGATTGCGTATACGAGTGCGTAGTATTCGATCTGCACTTCTTGCTCCGTGAGCGCTCCTTGTCTAACTCCTTTATTTACTCTCTTTTGTACAATCAAAGAAAGTTCGTTAGCTACATTCCTTACACACAAGAAAAGCAAGCTGATTTAGAGGACATTTGCTCTATCGTACAGCGACTGTTCTTTACCTTACGTGATCAAGGTGCAGGCTATCAGCTTAAGTCATTTGGCATCATGTACTATCTTTTAGGCCTCTTTGAAGATAAGGCCATGTTCGAGCAGCCTAATGAGGCAGGCGGTGATGCAGTGTCACGTATTATGAAGATGCGTATGGCGCTGTCATACATTCACCGTAACTACAAGCAACACATTTCTTTATCTGAGATCGCCGAGCTTTTAGATCTGCAGCCGCCATCAGTGGTAAAGCTCTTTAAAGAGCTCATCAACAAAAAGCCACTAGAGTACATCAATTCTTACCGCATCAACTGCGCTCAGGAAATGCTCAAAGAAGGCCGCAATTCTGTTACTGCTGTTGCTTTAGAGTGTGGCTTTACCGATGTCTCTTACTTCACCAAGGTTTTCAAGAAATACACTGACCAAACCCCACGTCAGTTCATCACCAAGACTCGAGAAAATCCTGATCTCTTCAAGTAAGCAAAATACGCATCAGCAATCCAAGCAAAACAAACTAATGCCTGAATAAGCCAAGGTTTTACTAAACTAATGCATTAACAAACCAAGGCATTACTAAAGAAATGTCTTGCAACGCAGCGCAATGCAATTCATCGTATGTGAGCTAAGGCGCTAGCAATGTACCTTAGCTAAGCTAAGTTAGCTCAGTTAAGTTAGCTAAGTCTGTATGCTAGCAATTACAACACATAGAAGCGGCGCTATGCTACATTCGTGCTCTGCATCAGCCAAAGCATGGCGATACCTCGCTCAATGGCGTAGCATTTAGCTGTTAGCTGTATCAGGTAGCATCACGCAACGTCACAGTGCGGCAATACATAGTTAACTCAAGACGGCTGATACAGCATGCAAATTTCTGATAAATTAGCATCCGCATCGCATTAGATGCTTTGCAGCAAGAGTGCTGCATTCTTTCTTAGTTAACTACTCGTTATAGTCACTTTTTGCAGCTTAGCTTAATAGCAACTGCGTAGATCTATCCGTTCTTTTGGGGAGCTACCATGTCAGCAAATCATATGGCCTTAGATGTCACCGCACAGGCTAACTCTCAAGGACAAGATCCTACAGCAGTATCTTCATCAATAGTGATGCAAAAACATGCTGCAGAAGGTCAAGGCAAGCTTATGCCTACTGTTGCGACAGATAGTAGTGCAGAGAAGTCGCTTAATAGCGCTGCATCAACCAGCGTGGAGTCACTGAAAGCAAACTATCAGGGTGAAGTTCCATTAGCTATTGCTTTGAGGCAAGCAACTAGCTTTTTAGATGAGCACCACCTCGGTAAAAGTACCGATGCGTCATCCCAAGATGAAAAGGAAGGCGAGGCTCAATCTGAGTGCTCTCAAGAGAACATAG
>Strawberry_p1__coassemble_2016_pt1 | contig 22934 bp, 15 predicted proteins | sample Strawberry_p1__metabat2_high_PE_007 | metagenome-assembled genome bin Strawberry_p1 | reverse complement strand
TAACACAACTCTATCGCTACAAAAAGGGCGATCTCCATCCTTTAGCTCAGGATGAGCAGCTAAAAACTCTTCGTCTTTAAGCTTAGCAATGCATGCTTCAAAGAAAAACACTAAACGCCAATCTAATTGTTTGTTTGTAGGGATTTCAAATCCGAAGTATAAAGCCCAGCCATCCAGCTCCTCATTTAAGCGTTGCATAAAATCATCTACTGAAGATATTTTAGACCTACTCCAGTCAAAGTGAAAGACGAAATAGCGATTAGGCTCAGGCCAATGCTCGTGGCAGTAGAGACCTTCTGTGCCTACTGTGCCTTTAGAAAACAGATACTCTAAGGTCGATACCATGGTGCTCTTGCCCATGCGACGAGGTCTTGTGAGCAAAAATGCGCCTTCATCTTTAGCTAGCTCACATGCAAATTTTGTCTTATCGACATAAATCTTATTACTACTAATCAGTTGCTCAAAAGAGGCAAAATAACCGTTAGTAATGAGTCTGCGTTCCATAGGCACCCTCTACACATACGACCAAGCTGAAAGAAATAGCTTTCAATATGATAACGCTTTAGCTGAGCATAGCCTCAGAAAAGCCTTTTAAATAATGTCTTAATACGAAGTACCTTAGGCAACAAGCGATCGTCAGAGGTACTTAATGGGCGTAGCGTGCTATTCTGACTCGCTTTCATGTGAGTTATAAGATGATGATGCGGCTACTCTTTGATTAGCTAGAGCTTGTATTGACTGCTATGTCATCTAGCTTATCTGAGCGATAGACTAGCTGATAGCTATCATCTGCGCATTTGGCCTTGATAGCCACTACGAGCTTGTTCTGTGGGCTTATGAGCACGCTGTAGTGATGTGGGGCTGTTGCTGCAGGATATGTATCCGAGTCGTTTGCTGGTAGCAGTGCTGATGCGCTCTTAAGCTGCGTGATTTCTTCCTTGGTATTGGCAAGCTTAAACTCAATGATAATATCTTCAGCTAGCTCTGTGTTATCGGTATTAATGGAGCGATAGATGATGATCTTGCCCTCTTCGGTATCAAGCTTTGCAGCGCGTCCCCTTTGAGTAGCTTGGAAATTCAAAAGACAATAGATAAAGAAGGCAATTAGCTTGTGCCCGTTATCTATTGTGATTACGCCCTCAGGGAGGGTATTTAGCAGCCGCTGCATGTATATGCCAAAATCAGCAATGCCATGGTGTTGATGATGTTCAAAAGCATCTTTATAAAGTTCATTCAAATGGCTAAGCAAGGCAGCCAGATTATAGTTAGAACTATGTGTATAGTTACGCACGTCCGTAATTGCTGATGCTAGTGACCTGATAGCGTCGTAATTGGCAAGGCCTAGGTATATCTTGTCACAGTCAACGCGTTGAATTGCTAAATAGCCAGCTTGGTATAGGATAGCGATGGCATTATCAGCAGTGAATAGCTCATCTGTTGATAAGTCGACCTTTAATGAATCGGCATCCACGCAGATCATGTGCTCTTTGGTCTTAGGTATAGCATATGAGCTCAGCTCAAATAAGCACAATGATGTCCATGCGTCAAGGCATTCAGTCACCTTAGGGTCAGTTTGATCTAGCGCGTCAAATACATGAGGATAGAGCTTAGCTATGACCTGTTCTCTAACTTTCTGTGAGCCGAGCTTTATAAGCTGTAACAAGAATCTTGAACCACCGCCTGTTTGACCCCAGTAATTGTCAAAACTACGGGTTGGCTTTATTAAAAAGCGTGAAATGCTGACCGTATTAAAGAGGCGCTGACTATCAAGGTTAGAGCTTTCTTGGCCATTGAACAGGTAACCACTATAGTAATGACTAAGCTTAGTCATTAGCTCATCAGGGCTCAGCATTAGCTGTTGCTGCGCATGATCAAGCTCAGGAGCAAAGTTGTGCTCAAGTTCTTCTTGTGTGTAGCCACAGCAAGTAGCAAAGTCCTCATCAAGTGAGATGTCTATAAACTGATTAGCACCAGAGAAGATAGAGCTTTGAGCATAGGAGCTGACACCGGTAATAAAGACATTGCGAAAGTACGAAATTGACTTGATTGAAGAGAAGAACTCTATGAATTCTGATCTTATTATGTCAAATAGTTCTGGCTTATCTAGGCTTCTAGACAAAGGAGCATCATACTCATCGATCAATAGCACGACCTTTTTAGAAGATAATGGGCGATCTCCATCTTTTAGCTCTGGATGTTTGGATAAAAAAGCATCATCTTTGAGCTTCTCTAGGCATAATTTGACTAAAATCTCGAAACGAAGAGCTACACGTATATTTGTTGGGATTTCAACACCAAAGTAATAAGCATACAAATCGATATCTTGTCCAAATTTTTGCTGAAACTCATCTTTTGAAGATACTACAAAGTTACTCCAGTCAAAGCGAAAGACGAAATAGCGCTCAGTCAGTGGCCAATGCTCATGGCAGTAGAGACCTTCTGTACCTACAGTGCCTTTTGAAAACAAGTACTCTAAGGTCGATACCATGGTGCTCTTGCCCATGCGACGAGGTCTTGTGAGCAAAATGGCGGCTTCATCTTTAGCTAACTCACATGCAAATTTTGTCTTATCGACGTAAATCTTATTACTACTAATCAGTTCCTCAAAAGAGGTAAAATAACCGTTAGTAATAGCTCTGCGTTCCATAGGCCCCCTCTGCACATACAACCAAGATGAAAGATAAGTTCTTTCGATATGATAACGCTATAGCCGAGCATTGCCGCAGAAAAGCCTTTCAAATCATGGCTTAATATGAAATAGCTAAGGCAATAAGCGATTGCAGAGGTACTTAATGAGCGTAGCATGCCATTCTGACTCGCTTTTAACGCATTAGACACGTTGATGCGCCTACTGCTTGCTTGGTAAGCGTTGGTTGTGTCTCTGCAGTGTGTTTTAGCTTTCTAATGCATGCCTGTCGTGGCTTCTGTCGTCCTTTTGCTTAAGTTTGCATGGCCTTGCAACCCTATTTTCACTTTATTTTGAAAAAATGCCTTGCACTGCTGTGAAATTTACGTATAATGAGCCCCGTTCCAAAACACGGTGAGATGTCCGAGTGGCTGAAGGAGCACGCCTGGAAAGCGTGTATACGGTCATCCCGTATCGGGGGTTCGAATCCCCCTCTCACCGCCATTACGAAAGCAGCATTAAGCTGCTTTTTTCGTTTATGGGCTCCATATTTTTCAGGCCGGCTTCAAGGCGTCCCCTGTTTTCCTCAGCAACTCAATGGCCTAGTAGTTCATTGCTCATCCTTCTTTTGAGCAATTCATGTCTAGCTACCCTATTTTGTGTTGCTTAGCTCAGCTTGTCCGTGCGCAAACTCGTAAGTCATTACTAATGTTTATGCAGTCTATCTCATTTAGGCTGGTCACGCCATTTGATGCGTATCTGCAGCTATTGGGAATATCCAATGTTGTGAGGCTCGCCTTCAACTTGATTAGCTGCAGCTATGGTTGAGTGAGGGTATTGGTCTGTTGTCTTTGGATGCGCTGCTTGCGAGCGCGGATTGACCTTTTGTTTGGTTAGGTGAGCTGTTTCGGATTAGCGTTGTGCCTTCAGCTTTAATGTCGCTGACGTTGCGCTTGGTTCAACTCTAGAGTGATAGTTAGTACGGCTCTGCTGTGATCTTATTTAGGGCATATGCCATAGTCTTTGTGCAATTATCTTAACTAAACCACGCGCAAGATGAGATCTAGATGCTGTTATGAGCAGATCAATGGGGTATAATCACGCGCCTCGTGTTAATGTGCACGGTGTTTTTGATGCCGTGCTTGGTAGCTATAGCAGCTTGCTTGTACCCAAGCTTCGCGCATCAAACACGATGGAGTTGATCTCAACTTAACATTTGCGCTGTTGCGTAGCTAGGCTTTGCTGCCTTAATACTGCACAACAGGTGTTCATTTAGCGCCTGAATCTGTGCAATTAACTCTACGCTGCATATACATGTTACATTGAGCAACCGTAGATTATTGCTGCAAAGATATGCGAGTTTGCTTTGCAGCCTTGATGCGCTTGAGAGCTTATATGCTTTCGTGCTTATCTGCATTCGAGCTTATATGCTTTAGCGTCTATTTGCATTTAACCAAAGCTGTATAACTACAGCTTATTATTGGCTTGCTTGTTTGAAGTGGCAGGTCTTATTGCCCTGCTTTTACTTGGTATGTCGTATAAGACAAATGCAGCAGCTTAAAGGTAGCATTGACCTTGGGTTACCAACCTTTTGCCGTTGCATAGTGTTGTGAATTTAGCCTGGTTTATCCGTCTTATGAATAAGTTTTCATCTATGTCCACTGGTGTGCTGCTGGCGCTACTGACCTCGTCAGTCTTTGCCTCTGACTTTGCTGAGTCAGATGAGAACTTATCTGGCCATGATAACCCACGTTCAATTAGTGACAGCACAAAAAAGGCTGGCGGCAAAAAATTAGCCGATGCCACTGGCATTCGTGCCTCTGGTGCCATTGCCATGGATCGTTGCTCCCACACTATTGATCTAAGCCTAAATGAGGCAGCAGCCAATCCTAAACCTGCACCTAATCCTGCATCACCAAGTACTGCACCAATGGCTCGTTCTCTTGTTGATTCAAAGAACCTCAAGCCATCAGTGTTTGAACCACAAAACGCCTCTAAGGTAGTAGTGTCCTTTGATTATCCGCACGAGTTTAATGAAAGCTACATTATGGCTGGTGACTCAACCGTGATTAGCTATAGCTCTGAAGATAGCAACTTACTCATCACTCTCAAACTCACCCCACTGCACGATCTTGCTCTTGGTTATGAAGAGTTTAAGCGTAATATCATTTCTCGCTTTAGCGACAAGGATAAGATGCTCTATGGTGAGTATGAGGTGTTATCTGAGGTCAAAAACACTAAAGAAGCACTCAAGCGTGCTCAAAAAGACTCAAGCATGAGTCCAGTATCTGAAGATGATGACTATATGGAACTGAGTATCCGTGCCTTCTTAAAGAAAGGCGAGGATGGCATCTATCCTGATATGCAAAACTTCTTCTATGAGCGCAATATCATCAGCCATAACTATATTGCCACCTTAAGCTGCGAGCTGCAGGGTCGTCAGAGCAGTGTCTCTATTGTAAAAGACCAGTTTGAGTCTTTAAGCCCACTGTGCGAGCGTATTATCAACTCCTACAGCTTCAATTTCGTACAGTAAGCCCTAGTCTCAATCTCTTCTCTAAAGCTAACTGCTTGGCAACTCAAGCCATGGCAGTTGGCTATGTGTTTCCCTACCTTTTTAGTCTTTGTACCCCTATCTAGCAGAATCTTTAGCATTGTTGTGCCCATCGACTGACAGGGGCTAGAGTGGCTTTATATCTGTATGGTGCATAAGTTGCGTCATGTGCTCCTGACGCCTCCCATGGGCAAGCCCAATGGGTTTTTCGCCCCCTATCTTTATAACATGAAGCTAGTGGTAAACCACTGTTTTAGTAGTTCTCTTTGTGGGCGTTGTTTAGTGCTCAGTCTTTTGTTGGCGCAAGATGGATGGAGCGCTGCTAGGAGCAGTGCTTGTTATTTATGGTAATTGCTGTACTTAGGCGGGATGAGGAACGACCTGCCTGCACGAACTCCTTATGTTCTACCAGTTGTTACCCCGGCATTGTTTTTTTCATCGTGCAGTACCTTAGAAACAGCGGTCTAAGGGTATATGACAAAAGTCACAGCAGGTTCGTACAGCTGAGTATTTCAGAAAAGGTCTAGCGACTACGCCAAGTTCAAATAAGTCGCTATGGTTCTGAAACTATTGTCATTCTAGGCAAGATGAAAGAATTTTTCAAACCCTAACATGCACTATTTTGCGAAGCTTGTGACATTGGTTTGCGTTTTCTTGTGATTACTAATCTAGAAACGCTAAGCCTTGGTGCATTTTCACCAAACATAATATATGGATTAATGATACAAAGGCTGAAATAATGCACGTTTGTTTAACACAGCTGTGACAGTTAAATTGCTTGCGTATTGCTGCTATTCTTCACGCCCCCAAAAGATGCGATTTGACAGCATAAATTACGTTTCTTCTTAAAAATTGCCCAAACCGCACCTGCCTTGTGCAAATCTTGTGTTTGTGTCGCGTGTTTCTCGTTTTTAACGATTAGCTCATAGCCACAGCATGTAGCAGATGTTGTGATTATTGCTTTTATTACTTTTGACCGTCTGCTTGAAGTGTTTTCATGGCTTGTATGACTTGTTCAAATGAATCCTTTTGATCTACAAGCCTCTGATTAAGCTTAGTGACATCATTTTGCAGCTTATCAATATATTTGCTTGACTCTTTCACTGCTGCCTCAATTAGTTTTCTTCGCTTATCAAGCTTTTCACCATATGCCAACGCATCTAGCATGTCGGCACCAGCAGCTTCACAGACGCCCAAGATCTCACCGCTGACGTCTAAATCAGTGCATTTTGACAATAAATATAGCGCTAGCGCATGTTTATCGGTGAGCTCTCCTAGAGAAGATGGCCGTTCAACTTGAAAAACCTCATTAGATCCACCACTAATAGCGATAGCAAGCACTTGGGGGTCAGCAAGCCAGTTGCGAACAGACTGATCAGAGACTCCATGCTCTTTGGCCACATCAGAAACTTCCTTTCCTGCGAGCACATCAGTCACTACCTTAACGCGAAAGTCATTAGTAAAAGCCATAAATAAAACCTCAAGATGAAATCAGACCTATTATAATAGTTTCATAAGGAGACACCCAATGAGCATCTAGCAGATGTTGCAATTATTACTTTTGACTGTCAGCTTGAAGTGTGTTTCGGCTTGTATGACTTGTTAAATTGAATTCTTTTGATCTACAAGCCTCTGTTCAAGCTTAGTGACATCATTTTGAAGCTTATCAATATATTTGCTTAACTCTTTCACTGCTGCCTCAATTCGTTTGCTTCGTTTATAAAGCTTTTCACCATATGCCGATACATCCATCAAGTTGGCACCAGAAGCTTCACACATGAACAAGTCCTCTCCGCCGATGTTTATGTTGCAGTGCGATAATAAGTATATCGCCAGAGCTTGTTCATCGGTGATACTGCCAATTGTATATGGCCGCTTAACTTGAAAAAGCCCATCAGATCTACCACACTCTTTGACCAGATCAGGAACTTCCTTGCCTGCGAGCTCATCAGTCACAACTTTAACGCGAAACTAGTTAGTATAAGCCATAAATATACCCTCAAGATGAAATCATACCTATTATAATAGTTTTATAAGGTGAAAAGCCAATGAGCATCTTGAGCACTCGATTTGCTCATGGGTTTTCCACAATTGCAATTACAAAGTCAATTCAATGCCGATTGGCAAGGTGTTCTCATGGCCAAAATCAATGTCAACATTAGAATGGACGAGGATTTAAAGCGTCAGTTTTAGGATTTTTGCGAAGACATGGGAATGTCGATGACTACTGCTATCACGATTTTTGCTCGTAAGACAGTAAGTGAGTATCGAATTCCGTTTGAAATCAGCGGTAAAGTTCCGAATGCCGAAACTCTCGAAGCAATGGAGGAAGTGCAGCGTATGAAGGCCGATCCTAGCATAGGCAAGACGTATTCAAATGCTGAGGAAATGATGAAGGATTTGCTTTCATAAGCTTCAAAATGACCCTCCATCAAATTTCACAAAGGCTTTAATTTATCAGCAGCGCGATCCTTTGTGTTCCTCATCTATCCACAAACGCTCTTATCAGATAGCTCTGATCGTCACTATACAAGTCTAAGCCGACTCAATATGTACCTAAAATGTCCTACTATGCCATAAGAGCATAGCTTTGAGTTAAGAGCGCTGCTTGCTGCAGTGCTTTTGATCCCCTTTGAAGTAAGCTATATTTCGTGATCCATGTGAGTGCCATGCAGCTATTTTTAGATGTTGAATGCATGATCTTGTCTTAGTTTAGACTAGTAAGTATTGAATTTATACCCATTTGGGCGTATCGTCATAATTATGTTCACTTAAGAACCGTATGCTCAATGAGACAAGGCCTTCTCCCTTTTGCATGGAATACCTCCTTGATAAAGATTAAGACCTATCTAAGCTGCGCAGCTCTAGCTGCAGCCCTATTTTCTCATCGACTGCTCTTGCCGATTGATATGTCCCAACGGCATACGACTTAAGAACGCAGTTCTATTTGCATATGCCATTCAATCAAGTACCTGAGTTTATGGTCAATCAGCTCAAGCGTGATGGCTACTATGTGATGGATCAAAGACTTTGAAAAATCACGCTTAGGCGCGATGTTTCAGACGGAACTGTGGTGCTCAATATTTGCGTCAATAAGCAAAATAAGGTCTGGCACGTTAAATACATGCCCTCAAATGAGACCTTTCGTAGCGTTCAAGAGGGATAACACCGCCCATGCAGCTGTGCAATGCCACCTAGGATCCAAAGCAATACACCATCTTCAAAGATGCTGAGTTTGACAAGGATGAAAACATTGCCCCCAACACATTGATGCAGCACTGCGCTCAGGCAAGATCTACGATTGCATCTTCTTAAGAAAAGCAACTCAAAGCGATCTTAAAGCCTTTGAAGATGCCATGCGTAAGGTGGTGCCTAATATGATGGATAAGCCAGGCTTTATTGATACGCTCAGATACGACCTTACACAGCGTTTAACTAAACATGGTCTTGCCTGGTCGCTCACTGGCGATCAGCATATGACCAAGGTCTCTTTAGACCTTATGGATTACGAGCTCTTGGATAAGTAGTTACTACTCTACCTTGGGAATAACTTTCAGCACTACAAGGAGATTCACATGCCTTCTTTTTCTAAAGCACTATGCATAACCACGCTAAGCGCCGCTTTAATGTTTTCGCACAATGCCATTGCACAAGATTATAAGGAAGAGCTCGAGGACTTCTTAAGCCAATCTTTCATGGGTATCCCTTTTTCTCAGGGTGGCGAAAATATGGCTACTAAACTTCAATCTGAAGGGTACACCCTTTATAAACATGAGCCAGACCGCATTGTGCTTAAGCGCAAGTCTACTAAAGACAAGTCATCAGTTAACCTTATCATTAAGACTAATAGCAAAGGCCAGGTCTATCAGGTGACTGTATACGACAGTCAGTATCGCTTCAATCAGGCTGATGAAGCTATTAAGTCGCTTATGACTCAATGTAATAAATTTGCCAAAACCAGCGGTGATACTTATCGCTTAGACGCACCAGTTGAGTATATTAATGGTGAGGATGTAGCCAAAAACATAGCTAATGGCAAACAATATCTGTGCGGATTTTCTAAGGTCGCTCAAAAGGGAGACTATCAGGACATACTGTCTATCCTGAGCAAGATTGAGCCTGAATATAAGTATTTAGAAGACATCCCACCAATGACCAAGCAAATCATCAACGTACGCATCGAGCAAAACGCTTTTGGTATGGAACTGCATTACTTCGAGGGCGATTACTTCATTTCAAGCGAGGTCTTAGACTTCGTGCTAAAAAGATAATTACCTCCCCTTAAGTGGAACTCACATACGCATCAGGCGTAAGTAATAGCACCTCATGCGTATGAATAGCCTGCAGTAGCTCACACTGCCGCTGCAGCTAAGAGACAGAGCTGTGAACTTATCGGCCGGCACAGCCAAGCTGTCTAAGACCTCTTTAGGCAGCTAGCAACAACCCTATCCTAGGCAATTAAACGCGCAGAGCATTTATTTTGTTGTAATGAAGATGAATGCTCATCGTAAATCCTAAGCAGGTGTGCGTTCCTTGCTAAATGTCTTTATCAAGGCACCACTTAACTAAAAAGCGCTAGCTTATGAGCAAGTGGTGCTAATGTCACGATTGAGCCATTGGCTGTTCTAGAAGGCGTAGCTTAAGTTACCACTGATGGTTAACTCATCTACATTTGAAGATCCCTCATAGCCTACACCTGCTGTTGCAGACATGCGCTCGTACTGAGCTTCAAAGCCAGCGCGTACTCCATAAGATACACTACTACCAATAAACTCATTTGTAGAACTCAGCACTGAGTTGGCAATACCGTCGAATGTTACGTGACTCTCCACTCTATCATCTCCAAAATGACCCGTAATATTGAGGTCTATTGTTGGTTTGAAGCTAAACTTGTCAGACTTAAACTCTTTTGAGATGGATACACCCGCTGGAATGCTAAAAACATCCACGCTACCGTAACTAACAGAACCGATATTTACATAGCTATTGTCATCAAAATCAATGTGCATCAAACGAGCGCCAAGAGTACTTTAGAAAACACTACAGGATAACTCAAGACTTGCGAGATGCTTACAGGCGTCTAATCAAGGCGGCGGAGCCTTATATTAAAGCAAATAACAAGGCCCAAGAGGCTGAGAAGCTTTATAAAGACTTTTACAATTTTACGGCGCTTGAATGGCTCGTTGTTTTGCCTATGTAACTAAGGCCCCCAAATTTGCAGGCTTTTTGCCCTATCCTCTATAGCTAGGCATTTTGTTTGTTTCATCTTACTTGTGCGGGCGCTGGGCATATTCTATGAGTGCCGTTATATGTTTGTAGGCAAGTGAGCTGGTTAGTTAGTTGGTTGGTTGGTTGGTTGGTTGGATAACTTTGCTTGTACAAGTTAAGCCTTTGGCGCAATTAAGACTTTGGAGCAATTTGAAGCAATACGCAGCCTGACCCTTTGCTTTAGCCGTGAGTGCAGATGTTTGTGTCATGATTTGCAGCTTTGCTTACACTCTTTGTGTATCTGAGGTTTGACTATCTGATAGACTAAATTAAATCATACTCTCTGCTTAAGGGCTACGATCTATGAGAAAGAAAGGTTCATTTTTAACTGCTGCAGCTGTAGCTGCCGCCCTATTGTGCTCAAATACTGCCCTAGCAGATCGCTATGTACCTACAGCAGAGGATTTAAAGACTCAGTTCTATCTTCATATTCCTTTTAATCAAGGCCCTGAGTTTATGGTCAGAGAGCTGATGCGCGATAGCTTCTATGTAGTTACTAAGAGCCCCAAAAATATCAAGCTCAAACGCGACGTGAAGGGCGGTGATGTCTACATCAGTATCGACATTAGTAAGGCCAATAAGGTATGGCATGTTAAATACATGGCCACCAAGGAGAGCTATCACAGCATCGAAGAGGGCAAGCTAAGATTTGAGCAGCTGTGTAAGGACACTGCCAATAAAAATTACAGCTTATTTAAGGGCCCTGAGTTCTCACAAGACAAGAGTCTTGCCCAAGAGTTAAATGCTGGCAAAGTCTTTAGCTGTCACTTTCTCAAGACTGCTACTGAAAAAGACCTAAAAGCTATGGAAGAAGCTGTGGCCCGTGAAGCGCCTGAGCTAATGGAAAGACCAGGCTTTATGGAGCAACTCCGTGCTGAGCATAGTTTCCGCCTCTCCAAACATGGTCTATCTTGGTCATTAAATGGCAACTCCCATATGGCCAAAGTAATCCTCGATTTAGTCGATTACGACCTAATGGACAAGTAATTGACCAGCGCCATATGGACAAGTCGTAACTAGCAACTACGGATAAGTCGTAACAAGAACCATATGGACTGGCAGTAACTATAAGCAGATGAATTAGTCGTAACTAGAAGTTACGTTACAGAAGCAAATCAGCTAGGCAATAGCGCCTGTCACACAGCCTCGAAATTATGATTCCATTAGAGCACTAGCTTACGCACTAATATGAGGCAATATGTTAAGTTTACGTTAAGCTAAGTTGAATCTATGCAACTAAGCTTAGAATTAACCATCCATTACTACCAACATAACTAGCAGTCTTAGTGCTTTACGGTGAACTTATCGATTGAACAATGCGCAAAATACCGCTCTTTTAGCGTTTATTTTGAGCATATTTACAAGCAATAGTAATGGTTTAGCTGTGTTTAGCTTCTCGTTCACCACTCATACAAGCCTATAAAGAGGCTGCCTTGATTCATATAGGAAACACATGTCACTTAGTGTTGAAACTAGCGGATCGTCTTCAGTAAACACCCATATTGGTTTGGAGACCGAAACTATTATCATCTTCGGCGCAGTCGCTTTGTTTGGTCTGTTTGTTGATATCTGGGCTCACAGAAAAGACAAGCCTATTGCACTCAAATCAGCTATTGCATGGACCTTATTTTGGATCACCATCTCCATGTGTTTCGCTGGCTACCTCTACTATCACTTCAATGCAGAAGTAGCATCCCTCTTCCTTGCTGGTTACCTCTTCGAGCAAGCCTTATCTGTAGATAACCTCTTTGTGATGATGGCGATCTTTGCCTGGTTTAAAGTACCAGAACAATACTGCCACCGTGTGCTCTACTGGGGTGTTTTAGGCGCGATCTTCTTCCGTCTCCTCTTCGTAGTTATCGGTTCTGCTCTCTTTGCCTTAGGCCCTGCAGTTGAAGTGGTCTTTGCTCTGTTAGTTGCAGCCTCCGGTGTCATGATGCTGCGTAAGAAGGAAGATGACGATGATGAGCACGCTGACTACAGCAACCACATCGCCTTCCGTGCAGTGCGTCTGTTCTTCCCTGTATTCCCTCGTTTAGTTGGCCACAACTTCTTCATCAACAAGGCTCATGCAATGGCAGAGCTTGAGAAGCCTGAGAACAAGGGTATTGAGCTTAAGAAGGTTGGTGCTGTATTTGCCACCCCACTGTTCTTATGCTTAGCAGTTATCGAAACCACCGACGTTATGTTCGCTTTTGACTCTGTACCAGCAGTTATTGCTGTGTCTAGAGAGCCTCTCATTGTTTACTCTGCAATGATCTTCGCGGTAATGGGTCTGCGTTCCATGTACTTCGTGCTTGATGCTATGAGACAGTACTTAGTTCACCTTGAAAAGGCTGTTACTGTGCTGCTCTTCTTCATCGCCTTCAAGCTTGCTGCCTCTGCCTCCTTACACTTAACTGGCTTTGGCTACGATATCGATGTATACACCTCACTTATCGTGATCGCAGTGATCTTAGGTATTGGCATCATCTCCTCTTTCATCTTCCCTGCAAAGAAAAAGGATCAAGCTAAGGAAGCTGCAGTTGCAGTAGCTGCTGAAGCTCAGACCTCCACCGAGGCAAAAGAGACTGACTCAAACGAGGCTAACAAGTAATAGCCCTTTACAAGAGACCATCTCTTAAGCACTTTATACGGCACCACGCTTAGCAATAAGTTTGGTGCCGTTTTGCATTCCACTGTCAAAAAACCACACCACAGTCACCCACTATAACTGTCTTAACGCCTTTTCTCACCTTATCCCCATAGAGTGATAGGCACATATCCCCATATAGCATATAGAACGCTGCAAGCGCTGCAGCTGCCTAAGCAAAGTACAGATGACACAACAAGCGCATAAGCCGCAGGCAAAAAAAAGCTCTAGGCAAGCGTTCATCAGCCACTCTCACCGTCAATGCCATAGCGACTGCTACAGCCATAGACAAAGACGTCAAGGCTCTTCATCCTCAAAATGCTCTCCATCCTCAAAAATGCTCTCATTCCCATAAGCTGCATGGCTGGCACACGCAAATATCCATCTACATGTCGTACTCTTATTGATGTGTCTTGTTCTAAGACTTAGTCTCAAGGATTTAGCATCTTATGGGCTAGTGGCTCAGTATCATGAGGCACATAAGCTTAAGCAGCGTTCTTAGTGCTGGTGCTTGGTTCTTGGTGCTCGTGATGAGCTTTGAGTGCGGGCGCTAATGATGCAAAAGCAACAAGCTTTAACTAGATACTTGCACCTGAGAATCGACATCACTACAATAGGCTATCACTCTGTTGATGTGTACATGGGAACTACTCATAGGATCATGCCTTGAGTACGTACTTTAGTATTACAGCGACGCAGGGACTAATCAGCAGAAGATTGCTATAACGTTAACGATTAACGTAACTTACTTGGGGTGCCTTACTCATGCCTCAAGGATTCGTGATTACGCAGCACGAAGCTAAAAAGAATTAATCTCAAGCATAAGCCGCATCAAACGCAGCTCTTAGCATACTCCCTCCTTTGCGCTTAGCCGCTCACTTAATCAGCTTACATGTATAGTGCCTATAGACGTGGTCTATGGCTATGTATTTGAGGGTCGGTCATATACATATGACTAAAGCTATAGCTGTGAGCACTAGTCTTATGCCTAGATTCTTTTTTTCTTTTAGCTCTCATCGGCACATGCCTAGCTGCCATATACAAGCACTAAAGTCTCTTGAGGCTATATGCTTTTTAAAAAGCAATCTTACTATCTGACATGGCCCTGTGTGACGCCTTAGAAAGGTTTAAAAGATGGCTAAAAAGTCTCGCGCTGAGAAGTTTGCTGAGCGTGCTGCAGCTGAGGCAGCTGCTGCTCAGGACTCAGCATCCAAGCATATGAGTAAATACGCGCTCAAGAAGATTGCACAGCAAAATGCCGAGCGCTCTGGTACTGTCTACATGTCAGCTGGCGCTAAAGCCAAGGAAGCTGAGGACTTAGCTGCAGAACAGGCTAAGATCCGCGCTCTGACAGAAGATCCAGATTTAATTGAGCACGATCTGCCTGCAACTGACCGCTCTTATGCCAATGTTGCCAAGGCAGCCATGGAAGGTGCCAACCTCATTGAAACTCCACAAAAGGGTACCCCTGTAGAGATTAACTACGAGGGCAAGACCGTCACCGTTTACTTACGTCCCGGTGAGACCGATGTACCTGAGAAGATTTTAGTTGAGCGTTATAAGAAAGAGTTACGTAGAAAGGCCATTCGTGAGGTGCGCAAGCAAACCATGGCCCGTATGCGTAAAGCTGGCACCGTGCGTGGTAAAGGCTCCAAGACCCGTGTGGTTATTCCTAAGAAGCTCGAACTTGAACGCCAGATAATTGAGACCTTTGGTGTCGAAACTCGCGACCGTCTGCCAGATCTTTACGATCCTCAAGAGCGTCTATCTAGCACCTATAAGCACAATCAGCTAGGTCAGATGCTCATGACCCCTCTCAAGCGCTTCTTACCTCCTGTTGTCGGTAGAGATCCATTAGCTGCTTATCTTGATAAGTGGGCTAAGAAGATTGATACCCAGGGCATTTTTGCTGACGCCTTTGCCAAGATTAAGCACATTCGTCGTCATGAGGATGGTTTTGCTCGTGTAGGCCTGATTGCATTTTTAAAGTTTGTTGAAGGCATTTCTAAGAACACCATCATTGATGACTATGCTTTTGATCAGCATCTGTACATTAAGCGCCGTGAAGTAACCTCTTTTATCAACACTATGAAAGAGCCTGCTTTACGCTGGGCTAAGCAACGTCACAAGTACGAAAATAACTACGCCTTTGTATACTTTGACACTTACCCAATTCATATCAAGCTCGGTAAGAGACGTACTATCTGTATTCAGCTCTTACTTAGCATCGGCGTTACCTTAGACGGTCGCAAAGATCTCTTAGCTGCTATTCCTGATCTGACTTCAGGTCGTTTAACTGTTGTCTTCTGGGAGAAGATCTTAGAGAACTTCAAGAACTTAGGCATGCAAAACATCTGTTTTGTAGTTGCCTCTGCTCGTTGCCGCTACTTAGATTTAGCCGTTAACAACATCTTCCCTGAAGCTACTATGCACTACAACCTCCAAGAGGTACTGCAGCTGGATAGCTACGCTTTAGAAGCTCCACATCGTAAGGAGTTTATGGCCGATGTTGCTAAGCTCCTTGAGTGCGAGAATTTTGATCTTGCCCGTGAGCAATTGTCCGCACTGCGCGACAAGTGGGAACCACTCATGGAAGATAGCCATGTTATCTTGCAAGGTAACATTGAGTATTTAAGAGTGCACACCCTCTTATCTAATTTAGAGCGTCGTGTCTTTAGCTCACAAAAGACTGTCTCCTCAGCTGCTTCTCTGCTTTTAGGCTTAAAGGCATCCGATGACTTCTTCTCAGATAACGCTGAGATCATTGTTTATATCTTCTATCGCTATCTGCTAATTGCTAAGCCATACTGGTTTGAGCATCAAGATGAGGCTGTAAATAACCTTACCTACTCTCGCATCTTCACTACGCTGCGCCAATGCGACGTACCAGGTGCGATTTTGCTCAACCGTCTCCTTGGTGAACAGCATGAGAGCTTTATGCTGCGTCACTTTGGCTCCTTTGGTAATGGCCCTGTCTTTAACCTCAACCCTGCTCGTAAGCGTATTTCCTTATCAGGTCATATTGATAACAATACCTACGCTCAGCAAGAGGCTGACGGCAGCAAGACTAATGCTATTGGCAGTGCTCCTGACTACATCAGCGCAGCTTTAAGCTCTAACGATGTTGAGACACAGGCCACTGAGACAGAGGATGCTGCTAATACAGATACAGCTCAGGCAAATGAGGCTGTAGCTACAGACACTGCAGTTGCATCAGAAACAAGCAATGAAGCTCCTGCACTCTTAAGCCCTGCTGAGAAGGCTCTGCAGTCCATTGGTAATTACGAGCGTAAGTACAACGCCTTTGCTCAAGAGCAAGCTAATGACAGTCAGTTAAGCTCCTCTTTAACCTTACTCTCTTCAACACAAAGTGCAGTTATTCCTTATGAGAATAACTTTGTAAATCCTTTCTCATCAGCTGCAGCTAACAGCATGCAGTCATTAAAGGCTAAGAGTGCAAGCACTAAGAGTAAGAGTGATGAAGATGCAAACACTGCCGATGAGCACAGCTCCACTGTACCATCACGCTTAGCTCAGGCTGTCTTTAAGGAGAATCGTGTTAACTTCTCTGGTTCCTTTAATGGCTTAGATCTTAGCGCTCTAAATGAGTATGCTCAGATTTGCCCATTAAATCTGATCTCAGGCAGCTTATCTCCACTGTCTAACACTATTGACGGCACCTTCGGATTTACCTCAGTGGCAGTACGTCCTGAGATGCACAAGGTGCACAAGTCATCAGCTGTTAGAGAGGCTCTGTCATTAGAGTTTAATGCTGCATCAAAGGCTGCAGCTGAGGCAAAGGTTGCAGCAGCTAAGGCTGAAAAGGCAGCAAAGATTGCCGCTAAGGAAGAGGCTCAAAACTTTGGTGTTCAGGTAGTAAGCGCTACCCTTCTCGATAAGGACAGCGGCGAGAGCGTTAATGAGCTTATCGAAGAGGGCAAGACTCTGAAGCTTGATGTAAAGCAAGAGAAGGCAGCTAAAGCAGCTTCATCTAACAAAGCCAAGCATACAGTCGATACAGAAAATAAGACCACTGATGCTGCCTCTTATGAGCGTGTTTACACTGAAACCACTCATGATGAGTTTGCTATTGCCAAGGTGGCACAGAACAATGATGTGGCTGTCTCATACTCTGTAGACGATGACAATGGCAGCGGCGAGGCTATTCGTCCTGATGAGACTTTAAGATCTCAAGACGATTACGAAGAGTTTAAGAACGTTAAGTCCAATATTCAGACTGCCAATACCGTTTTAGGTATGCTGCGTCCATCAGTTGCTCGAGCTCTGCGCGATGATCGTATTGAACTTAAGAAAGCCGAACGCGAGGTAATCTACGAGTGCTTAGGTGAAGATTTTGATTTTGCCAAGATCGAAAACGTAGCCCACACGATCACGCCTATCTTCCGTACAACCATGCACGCAAAGAATATCGAAAGACGTAATAAGCGTGCTGAGGAGAAGAAGCTTGCCCGTAAAGAGCCACGTCGTCGTGCTCACTTAAACTACCTCAAGCGTAAGGCTAAAAAGGAGGCTATCGCCAAGGACGAGGCCCGTTTTGGACCATACTCATCTGATGCCTTAATCCCTGTTAATACCGTTAAGGATTCAGCACCTAAGAGCAATGTTTTAAGCGACTCTAGCTTCGGCGCTGAGGTTAAGAACATTGATTCTATCGTCAAGGATACCGGCGGCTTTGATGCAAACCGTGTGATTGCCAAGACTGACTTTAGCTCTGGTTCTCCAGCTACCAAGGTACAGTTATCTGCAGCTGAGCGTAACCTCACTGCTAGTGCTAAGGATATGTTTACCCTGCTTGATAAGTTTGACCCAAATGAAGGTCAGATTGGCTCTCTTACTTTAAATACCACTCCTGTGGCTGCAGAGACCACCTCAGGACTTAACATCACCTCTCTTGCTCAGGAAGTTACCGAGCTTAGCATCTCATCTGTGGCTGCAAGCAAGGCTAAGAGCACTCGCACTAGCCGTGCTAAGAAATCTGATCTTAGCTCTGAGATTGTCAATGTGGTTGCAGATGCCATTGATAGCGGTGATGCTCAAGCTGCCAACACTGATGATGAGGCACAAAAGAAGCGTCCTCGTGCGCGTCGTGCTATCAAGCCATCAGTAAAGGCAACTGTTGCCGCCATTGAAGCTGATGTTAAGCGTAAGCAGGCACAAAAGGCTAAGGCCTTAGAGAACGATGGCAGCATCGCGTTAAAGAACGCTGCTAAAGTATCAGCCAAGGACCTTAACTTAGATGCTGAATCTACCTTAAACATCACTCCAGTTGCTGATGCTGAGGTTCAGGTGGTACCAGCACCACTGCGTAACCGCATCTACGAGGAGTTCAACATGACTCCAGGCATCAAGACTGAAAAGCCACAGCGCGTTAACTTAAAGAAGACCAAAAAGTCCACCACCAAGTAACCGCAAAACCTAATAACCTCATCACGCTGCCCTCTGTGGCAGCGCACCAAAGGCCTCTATCGATGTTATATGCAACGATTTGAGGCCTTTTTCATTCCCGCCCTACTCCACGATCCCTTCTTCAAAACGCAAAAACCAAAACCGCTATTTTCCGCAAAAAGATTTTTCTCGCGAAAATATTTGTAATATGTTTTATAAAAAAACTTGCAGAAGACTACCCCCATTAGCACAAGTTTTAAAACTCTCACCTCACGGCACATCATCCTATATACACTCAACAGAGTGACAACTGTTGCCGCTCTTATTGTCAATTTCCACTTTTAGCATTACAAGCTGATTTACAGGCCAAATGATCGCTAGATCCTACCCAATTCTTGTAGCTAGAAAGTCATAGTGCAAGATAGCTGATGAATATCAGCTTTTAAGAGATTAGCAAGTACAAGCCGCGTAAACCTAAACATACAGTTGTAAATCATTCGATCGTCTAGTTGTATTTAGGCACAGGTGTTGCAAATGCCATAGTAAACAAGGATCAATCCTTGCCGACTATGATTATGCAGAGTTAACTCGATCAAGTTTTGAAACTGCAAGATCATCAGTTTTGTCCTTACGACCACATCGCCTATCAGGCATGATGGCAGGATATGAGAAAAATACTATGGCTTTATACGTTAATACCAACGTTAGCTCCATCAACGCTCAGCGTAAGCTTGCTAACTCTACTTTAGCCCTGAACACCTCCTACCAGAGACTGTCCTCAGGTCTTCGTATCAACAGCTCCAAGGACGACGCTGCTGGTCTTCAGATCTCCGATCGTTTAACTGCCCAGATTAATGGCCTCAACCAAGGCAACCGCAACGCCAACGACGGTATTGCCTTAGCTCAGACCATCGAAGGTGCCTTAGACGAAACCACCAACATGCTGCAGCGTATCCGTACCCTCGCTGTCCAGGCAGCTAACGGTACCAATACCCGCAAAGATCGTCAGGCACTGCAAGAAGAAGTAAAGTCACTCTGTGAGGAAATCACCCGCATCGGCTATAAGACCACATTCGCGGGCGCACACGTCCTAGTTAGCCAAGGCGCTAAGTTTGGCGGTAATGGCTTATCTGGCGGTAATAATCCTGCAGACAATCTTAAAGACAAAGATGGTGCCTACTTCTTCCAGGTTGGAGCCAATGCCCAAGACATGATTAAGCTGACCACCAAGGAAGGCTTCCACATGAAGGGCATCATGGATATGGTTAAGAATGACGGCCTTGTTAATAACATTAAATTCACTACCGGCACTCCAGCACAATTGTCAAAAGCTGGCGATCAAGGTGAGTTTGGTCTTTTCTGTTCAGACGCTACAAAGCCATCCGGTGCATATTGGGCAGTAATCACTCCTTCAGCAGCTCAGAAAACACTTCAGTACATTGATAACTTCATCCAGGCTGTAGATTCCAAGCGTGCGGCCCTAGGCGCAATCCAAAATCGTATGGAAAGCACCATCCGTAATCAGAGCTCAATTTCAGAGAATGAGTCTGATGCACGCTCACGTATCCGCGATACCGACTTTGCATCTGAAACCGCTGCTTTAACTCAGAACCAGATTATTCAGCAGGCCTCTCAGACTATTCTGACTCAGGCCAACCAGCGTCCTACTGTAGCCCTTAACCTCTTAGGCGGCAGATAGTCACAGATTTTGTAGTATTTCTCATATCTTTAAGGCCGCTTATCCCCTTTGCGGCCTTATTTAAAGCAGACAGTTTATTCGTAAGTGGCACAACTGCCCTTTACGAATACATTGATTGCATGATGCAAGGTGGAGATAGTGCTTGTATAGCTCTCTCTGCTAAGACAGATACAAGGAGAGAATTATGGCTTTATACGTTAACACTAACGTTAGCTCGATCAACGCACAGCGTAAACTCGCTAACTCTACTCTTGCACTTAACACCTCCTATCAAAGACTCTCATCAGGTCTTCGTATCAACAGCTCCAAGGACGACGCTGCTGGTCTGCAGATCTCCGATCGCTTAACTGCCCAGATTAATGGCCTCAACCAAGGCAACCGTAACGCCAACGACGGTATTGCCTTAGCTCAGACCATCGAAGGTGCCTTAGACGAAACCACCAACATGCTGCAGCGTATCCGTGTGCTTGCAGTTCAAGCAGCTAACGGTACTAACACTGCAAAAGATCGTAAGGCTCTCCAAGAGGAAGTTGACTCACTTTGCTATGAGATCTCACGCATTGGCTACAAGACCACCTTTGCAGGCGCTCACGTGCTCATGAGTACTGGTGCAAAAGCAACTGCAAATGGTCAACCTGGTCAAGGTGGTGCTCAGGCTAAAGATCTCGACACTCTCAAGAATGGTAATGGCGAATACTTCTTCCAGGTTGGAGCCAACGCTCAAGACATGATCAACCTAAAGATCTCAAGTGGTTTCCACATGCTTGGTATCTTTAGTATGGCTGGTTTAGATAAAGGCAAGATTCAAAACCAGGGACCTATCAGTAAAGCTGCTGAAGGCGATAAATTAGGCATCTACATGTCATCAGCTAACGCATGGTCAGCTTTAAGATGGGTTGTTGCAGCTCCTAGTGCTGCACAGAAGACTTTAGAAAGCATCGACAAGATGATTGAGGCTGTTGATTCTAAGCGTGCGGCCCTAGGCGCAATCCAAAATCGTATGGAAAGCACCATCCGCAATCAGAGCTCCATTGCAGAGAATGAGTCTGATGCACGCAGCCGTATCCGTGATACCGATTTTGCATCTGAGACTGCAGCTTTAACTCAGAATCAGATTATCCAGCAGGCCTCTCAGACCATTCTGAGCCAGGCTAACCAGCGTCCTACAGTAGCGCTTAACCTCTTAGGCCGTTAATAGCTAGGATACAAATTTCGTAATCTCTCATATCTCTAAGGCCGCTTTTATCTCATTTTGCGGCCTTATTTGAGAGATGACATGATTCGAGAGTCCATTTGTAAGTGCCTGCATATTCTGTTGCTTACAAATATGCTTTCACAGTTTAGTTTGTAGTGCGAGCGGTTTAGCTTGGCAGCCTACATAATTACTGATATGAGATAACGATTATGGCTTTATACGTCAATACAAACGTAAGCTCCATTAACGCTCAGCGTAAGCTTGCAAACTCTACCTTAGCACTGAACACTTCCTATCAGCGTTTATCATCAGGTCTTCGCATCAACAGCTCTAAAGACGACGCTGCTGGTCTGCAGATCTCTGATCGCTTAACAGCCCAGATTAATGGCCTCAACCAGGGCAACCGTAACGCTAACGACGGTATCGCCTTAGCTCAAACCATTGAAGGTGCCTTAGACGAAACCACCAACATGCTGCAGCGTATTCGTACTCTTGCAGTACAGGCTGCTAACGGTACCAATACTGCAAAAGATCGTCAGGCTATCCAAGAAGAAGTGAAGTCTCTTTCCGCTGAAATTATACGTATTGCGCACAAAACTACGTTTGCAGGCGCTCAGGTTCTTGATGGCGGTGGTGCGAATACCCTGATGCGTGAAATCCCTGCAGCAGGTGGTCAACAAAATCCTAAAAAGTACGAGTACTTCTTCCAGGTTGGAGCCAACGCTAAGGACGAAATCACTTTAGAGTGCGGCGCTTTCAATATGAAGGGTATCATGTGCATGGCTAATGAAGGTAAAGCTGCACAAGCACCGGATCGTATTGTTATGAAAGATACTGAGGCTAATGCTGCAAAAAATGACGGCTTTGGCTTAGTTGCTCCTAATAATAAGGCATCTGAAGCATACTGGTTAGTTGCAACTCCATCAGGCGCTCAGAGAACCTTAGCAACAATCGATCAATTTATTCAAGCTGTTGATTCTAAGCGTGCGGCCCTAGGCGCAATCCAAAATCGTATGGAAAGCACCATCCGCAATCAGAGCTCAATTTCTGAGAACGAGTCTGATGCACGCAGCCGTATTCGCGACACCGACTTTGCATCTGAGACTGCAGCTTTAACTCAGAACCAGATTATTCAGCAGGCCTCTCAGACCATTCTGACCCAGGCTAACCAGCGTCCTACAGTTGCCCTTAACCTCTTAGGCGGCAGATAGAATCAATTTCGTAATCTCTCATATCATTTAAGGCCGCTTTTCTCTCCTTTTGCGGCCTTATTTGAGAGATGGCGTGATCCGAGAGTCCATTTGTAAGTGCCAGCACATTCTGTTGCTTACAAATATGCTTTCACAGTTTAGTTTGTAGTGCGCGCGGCTTAGCTTGGCAGCCTACACATTTATTGATATGAGATAACGATTATGGCTTTATACGTCAATACCAACGTAAGCTCCATTAACGCTCAGCGTAAGCTTGCAAACTCTACTTTAGCTCTGAACACATCCTATCAGCGTTTATCAACGCATGGGTGCCCATAATTACCACCTTAAATTAAATCGACAT
>Strawberry_p1__coassemble_2012_pt1 | contig 22970 bp, 13 predicted proteins | sample Strawberry_p1__metabat2_high_PE_007 | metagenome-assembled genome bin Strawberry_p1 | reverse complement strand
ATCTTTTGCCTAACACCAAAAATAAAAGGCAGAGCGCCGAAACGATCTGCCTTTGATTTTGATTGACGAAATTTGTGTAGACTCCTAGCTAAACGTTGCTAGGTTTAAACATTGGTCTAATTAACGGCCACGAGCACGCAGAGCAGCAATACGCTTCTCAAGTGGAGGGTGGCTCATGAATAACTCAGATACGGATACACCGCCGTTGATGCACAGAGCACTGAACTGACCTTCCTTTTGTACATTAAGGTCTTTCATTCTCTGCAGAGCCTGCAGTGCACTAATCATGCGATCAGTACCTTCTAAATCAGCAGAACCTGCATCAGCACGATATTCACGGTAGCGGGAGAACCACATGGAGATCATAGTAGCTAAGATACCAAAGAGCATCTGCAGTAAGCTGTTAACCATGTAGAAGACAAAGAAGTTACCGCCACCAGAGCTATTCTCATCAGAGCTGCGGTTTAAGAAGCCTGACAGGGCCTGCGCAATGATGTAGGAGAAGAAGTACACGAAGGTATTGAGCACGCCTTGCAGTAAGGTCATAGTCACCATGTCGCCGTTGGAGATATGGCTAATCTCATGGCCTAAAACACCACGTACTTCATCGGCGTTCATGTTGTTTAACAGACCACTTGAAACAGCCACTAAAGCAGCGTCCTTAGATGCGCCAGTTGCAAATGCATTTGGCTCAGCTGAGTAGTAAATACCTACCTCAGGCATAGCAATGCCGGCTCTTTGAGCCATGGAGGATACTTCTTTTAAAAGGAAAGCTTCAGCATTGTTGCGTGGCTGAGTAATAACCTCAACACCATAGGCTCTCTTACACATGGATTTAGACATGAATAAAGAGACGATGGAGCCAACTGAACCAAAGATGGCGCACATTACAAACAGGCCAGCATAGTTACCAGGTGACAGACGAATGCCTAATAAAGACATCAAAATAGAGCCGACCACGCCGACCACTACAAGCACCGCTGCTTGCATAAGAATAAACAGCAGAACGCGCATAAAGACTTTTCCTCGAAAAATGAAATAGGATTGGTACTAAACAAATACCATGGTGCATATTCTAACTTGTCTTACTTAGGCAAAAGATAGATTCTTCCTAGTTTTGCTCACTTTGCTCACAAGAAATCACAACGACCCAAATTTTACTTAGCCCCGCTCATTTTTGCTTAGCCAATACGTAGTTTCTATCTTTCCTGTTGATTGCCCATTCATCTAGACCTGCTTTCGAGCCACCATCATTTGCCAAGAGCAGTTAACAGCAAATGCAGCCCTCAATTGCCATGAGTATTACAGCTAGGCTAAAGAACTTTAGCTTTACTTTTGCTTGTTTATGGTTAGTGATTGGCAATTTGGCCGTATACAAACAAATGAATATGACTATGCTCACGGCTAAAAGAGGCAAAGCAAGCCATTTTATCAGCGCGTGCTATAATGCCCGCTGTTCTTTAGGAGGTAGTATGCAGGGAACAGTTATAGCGATTAATCGCGACAAGTCTTATTGTGATGTCTATGTTCATGGTACAGCTAGCACTTACCGTGCTCCACTTAACGACTTTGCCTCTGATGAAAAACTGGTCATTGGCGCTGATTGTGAGTTTGAAGACATCTCTAAGCCATCCATGTTTTCATTTGGTAAGGCTGAAATTAAGTCCCTCAAGTCCATTTCTTTAGGCAACGACAAAGTAGCCGCTACTCCTGAGACTAGCTATCCAGAGCACAAGCTTATAGCTGATAATCGTAAGTTTTTAATTGCTGCTGAAGGTGGTCATGAGCGTGAGTGCCATGCCGCTTTACTTGAAAAAGCAATTGAGTGCAAAGCCAACGCTTTGTTAGATTTAAAGCTTGAGGTAGTGGTACGTCCTGGTGTTAAGCAGCACCTTTTCCGCTACACCGCACGCCCTGCCATTATCGATGGTCCAAAGTACAAGCAAGAGCCAGGTATTGGTTTAGCCATTCCTGAGAAAGTAGCTCGTCGTAATAGCCCAAATGAGGCTATGGTGCGCTACTGCCGTGTACTGTTAATTTGCTCTTTATTCATTATCATCCCATCCATCATGAGTCTTACTGCTCGTGGCGTGATTCCATCACAGATGATGGGTCAGGTGATCACCGCAGGTCTCATTGTTCTGACCATGGTGCTGTTCATGTTTATGGGCTTTAAAAAGCGTCAAGGATTTATCCTCACGCTCAAAGGAATCCACGATAACTAAACATTTTAGTTATCAAAGATAAGAGCCGCCATTGCCAATATGCGTGTGGTGCTCAAAAAAAATCAGCCTAAAAGCGCAAGGGCCATAGCAACTAATCATTGCTATGGCCCTTGTTGTATTTACTACCTTTAGTCTAGTAAAGCTTGATAGGCTCAACCTCATCACCTGCTGCAGGTGATGGAGCTGGCGGTGCACTCTGCACTGGTGGCTGCGCAGGTGGTTGCCCTGCCCCCTGAGGCTGCGCTGCTCCATGAGGTTGCGCAGCGCCCTGTGGCTCAGTTTGCTTCTGAGTCGCATCAGTGCTCTGAGGATTAATTGGCGCTAAGGCATTCTCGCTATCGCGCTTTGTTACAGGTGCTGCGTGCTCTTCTGGCAGTGCTAGAGCTTTGTTCTCAGAATTTAAGTTACCCTCAACAAGGGATGGCAGATTCTTCTGAGCTTCCTTAGCAGCTTTAATTTCAGCTTTAAGAGCCTCTTCTTGTGCCTTAAGCTCTTCTTTTTGTTGCTTTAACGCCTTTTGCTCTTCCTCATAGAGCATATCGTCATTAGATACTAAGTTAGTAACCGGAATGTCGTTAAGCGATAAAGACGTACCATGCAGCTTAAGTGCAGTGGTATAGCGCTCGCCGTCATCAGAAATTTGTCCAGCCCAAATGGCCTGATCAAGTGGCTTTTGATAATCAGTTCCGGCAACTTCACGTACTAAAGACTTGTCTGCAGTGATCTTATAGTCTGAGTCAAAGCGTGCGAGTTTTGGCTTAACACTGTGCTCATCAAATGACAAATCAGTTCTGCCTTGTACGCTAAAGCTTTGATTGTTATGGGTATAGCCAAACTGCTCGATGGTAATACCAATCACATCAGTAAAGCCTTTCATAACCTCTTTGAAGACCTTGCTAGTATCAAACTTCTCATCAGCACCTTTCACAATAGCCTTAGATGCATCGTAAAGCTTTGGAATTGAGATACGCTCAAGAGAGCCTGCAAACTTAAAGTCGTTTAACTCATAGTAAGGCTGCTCTACACCATAGCGAATTAATGGGAAGGCAAAGCCATAGTTACCAGAGTTATCAAATGACAGCTTTGACATACCCTCAGCATCAGGCTGAGTCAAAGTAATCATGGTAGAGACGTTGTTAAAGGAAATACCATCTTGCAGTGATGGATCTCTTACCTCATCTTCTGGAGTAAAACCGATGGCATACAATGTTGAGAACTTAAAATCTAACTTCTCAAAGTTAACAATCAAGCTCTCAAAGTGAGGCTTTTTGTCGATGATACGTGGCAGAAGTGAAAGCTCTACACCAAGAAGATCTAAGCGATAATTTGGTGAATTGTTATAGCGCTCTGCACCTTCACAAACGACACCAGCACTTCTTAGCGCTACATCCACATCCTCAGTAGAAGTTGCTGAGAAGTTGAATGCATTCTGTCCAAATTTACAAATACCTGTGCTAGTTGGGATTAAGAATGAGTCAGTCTTAATGGTGGCACGGATGGATGGAGTAATAGCAGTAACCTTAAAGGCACCGGTGAAGCTAATTGGGTCGATATTGAACTTAGCTAAGATATCGTCAATATTGCCACTACCTGGAACGCTATCAATGCCGCCTGATAAACGCAGTGGGCCAAAGAGTAACGTAGTGTCAACAGCACCAGTAATTGCGCTTTCGCCTAAGGTATTGCCCTTTTTAAGTGGCAAGGTGAAATGCAGTCTACCTTTACGCTCGGTAAAGGACTCACCTGTAGATTCATACTGCAGCTTTAAGCCTGGAATCTTACGCTCGACCTTAGCTAAGGCATAATAGATTTTGGCATCAAAGATATAAGTCGCAATCTTAATTTGAGCAACTAATAGCAGTGAACACACTGCCAGCAAAATCAGAGTCCAGTAAAGAAGTTTCTTCAGTATTCCCAGGCGCAGCATGGAACCATCCTAAAGAGCAGGTAAAGCGCACATAATGATCTTTTTAGCTAAATCTTCAACTACGGTTAGCATCATTACGGCACAGGTTAGAAAACTTGAGTATATGCAAGCAAAAACAGCAATCTACTCGCGTTAGAAATCTTGAGTATATGCAAGCAAAGAAAGCAGCCTACTCGGGCTAAAAGTGTCAATCAGAGAGCCTCAACGAACAGCCACTAAGACTAAAGTGATACCTCGAATTGGCAGCTGTCTGATGACAAGACACATCTAGAAATAATACCACAGCCATAGCAATGATATGAAAACCAATCGCCACCGAATGTCTGTTTTGACCGCGTACTGTGCACATTACCAATCTTGCTATACATACAAATCACAAAGCATGTACAACAAACCAAGCAAAGCTATCACTAGGCCTTGGCAAGTCTATTTGTCGGCTGCAAAGGTGTCCTGCACTAAAGCTAGGATGCGTCCGCTTTCTTTTAAGAAGCTATCGGCATAAGAGCCAAAGAAATTAGTGGTGGACTTAAACTCATCGATAAAGGCCTCACGGTCTTTATGCTTGAGGATTTGTAAGCATCGAGAAGCACAGTCAATGTACTGCTCAATAAGCTCAAGATTCTTATCTGAGGCACTAATGATGTCGCAGTACAACTCTGGGTTTTGAGCAAACAGACGTCCCACCATTAAAAGTTCTAAGTGATAGATAGGCGAACACATATCTATCAGGCGAGCCACAAATGGAGAGTCTGAGTTTGGTGAATCCCTGCCCTCTGATCCTGGCTTGCTAGATGGATCGTTAGCTAAGCTGCTTGGACTTAGATCACTTGTACTTACGGCATTACCTGTATCAGCTGCGTCTGTTCCAAAGCGCTCGCGTAGGAAGTTACCATAAGCAATGGTAGTAAAGTGGCGCAGTGCCTGAATCACACGCATGGCATTATCATGCTCATCGGCACTGCAAGTTACAACGTGAGCTCCAAATAGTCTCATTTGCTTGGCAATAAAAGCGCACTTGTCATCTTCACGACCATTTACAACCACTACTACCTGTTTTACGAACGATACTGTATCTGGACCAAACATTGGGTGTAAACCAACTACCGGGCCAGAGTGGTATTTGAGCATAGTCTGCAGTGGCTCACCTTTAATGGAGGTAAGATCAGAAAGAATACAGTCCTTTCTAATCAAGCTAGCTACTTGCTTAATGACATCATTCGTCTTATCAATTGGTACCGAGATAATGCACCAGTTAGCGCTAGCAAGACGAGATGCAGCAATTGACTTATGGATGTCCTCAACCGCACTTCCATAATGATCCATTTTGTAATCATGAGGCTCAACCACACTTACCTCATATCCAGCAGCGCTTAAGTAGCGTACAAAGTATGAGCCCATACCGCCGGCACCACCGACTATACAGACCTTACAACGCTCGGATGCTGATTTGTTAGCTTCAGATTGCTCATGGGCACTTGCGTACTTATCTGAGCCCTTTTCAATATACGACTGTCTTAAGATACGACGCTGTAAATCCTGCATCAGTGATGGAGCTAGGCCATACTTTTGCTCAAGCTGAGCACCATGGAAAAGAATTTTCTCTTCTCGAATACCGCTTACTACGCCCTCGCCTGATTGCGACTTAAGGCGAGCTGCTGATCTTACTAATGAAGTGCGCACTCTAAGCAGTGCCGCAATGGCCTCATCAGCCGCATCAATCTCTTCTCTAAGGCGCTTAAGCTCAGCTGCAGTTTCAGCATTAGCTGCTGCACTCTGACTTAGCGCATCTGCATTGCTTGCAGAGCAAGGGCTGATATTTTCTGCATTGCTTGCTGAGTTTGGACTGAGACTCTCTGCATTGCTTGCAGAGCTTGGGGTTACCTTCGCAGCATTGTTCTGATAAGGAGCGTCTACGGCCTTAGCTTGAGTGTTATTGCATGCGTCTAAAGCGCTTGCATTGACGCATGATGATGAAGCTTGAGAGGACTTAGTCGGCATACTCATAGACAAAAGGCTTGGAAGATTCAGATAACTGAGCCTAAGCCTTGCTCCTTTTCAAATCGGTGAATACTTTTACAAATGTATGCCTATGGTTGAGAGCAAGTTTTCATCTGCTACCAAGCATCTTTAGGCAGAAGCAGTCTCATTGGCTCATTTAGGCACAGGAGTATTATGCCGCAAAAGATAGCAAAACAGCATGATGGCCTATAGCGGATCTTAGTTTCATCAAATCAGGGCAGAGCAGCTTGGCATTGCACGGTTACTTAAGTAGAACTTGCGATCATATGTGCTTGAGCAGGATTCTCGTGCTGATCCACTTGGGTAGGATTTTGTGGTGCTCCACTTGGTCATGATTTTGTGGTGTTGCGCTTGGGATGGATTGTTAGTGTGTGCGCTTATGAGGAGTGATGATTTTGCCTTTGCTTTTAGGCACAAAAGGCCGCTAAGCGGCCTTTTTTATGAGGCCTGTTGCGTGGGCAAACAGGCTCTGTCGTTTGGGGTATTAATTTGCCTTAGCCGTCGATTTCGTCGAGGAGCTCATCGTCAAAATCGTCAGTATCGGTAACTTCACCTTCTTGAATTGGATTGACCTTGTTCTCGTCATACATGAGGTAAGCATCGCGAGTGAAGATATATGGATCGATACTGTTATCTAAGACAGGCTCTTGATCAATGAGCTGAGCGCGATTGTGAATACCGCGAATTACAAACTTTGCTGTAGTAATTGGCCAAGAGACGGCATACCAAGGCAGACCATCAATAATGTCACCATGCAGGTCACGAGCAGTGGTTGGACCATAGGCTGGGATCATCATGAACGGGCCCTGTTCAACCTTGCCTTTACCAAGCACTGTGGCCATATTCATTGGGGTATGCTTGATACCAATATAAGAGGCTACATCAAAGAAACCTAAGATACCAATGGTGCTATTGATGGCAAGACGAACTAAAGAGGTACCTGAGGAGGCAAACTCACCGACTAAGAGATTATTTGGCACGTTGTTAATCTCGTCGAGGTTATTAAAGAAGTTGCCTACAGAGTTTTGTACACCTTGTGGTAAGTAAGCATAGCCATGGGATACTGGTCTTAAGATATACTTATCTAAGATGTCATAGTTGAGGTACCACATATAGCGGTTTGGCCCCTCAAGGGTATCAATAGCATGACCTGAGAGCACACTATAGCCGTATGTATAGTCGGCGCTAGCAGCTTTCTCACTGAGCTGTCTTGGCATCATTGGGTTGTAAGCACCATGAGCTGCCTGAGCCTCTGTAGTGAGGCCAACAGTAGATAGCATCAAGGCGGCACACAGCATAGAGCTGCCAAAAACTTGCTTAACATGACGCTTGAGATTGAACATAACGACCCCCATGGCCCTAAGCATACTCACAGCATAAAGCTTGAGTACTTGCCTAATACAGCGATGCATAGCTCATGTAGCAAACTACCCCATGGCCTGAGCATCGAAAACACAACTAAATATGGCCTTAGCAATAAATTCTATTTGCCATCCTAGGCCTAATTCTAATGATATGCATAGTTAATACAACTATGAACCAAAAAAGAGCAGATGGTGATTCTACCACCATCAGAATTCATCAGTGCAATTACTAGCACTTAAGTGTCTGTTAGATAAGCTATTTTCTAAAGGGCAACTGGTGAATTCTTGTGCGATGTACTTTCAGACCTACTTTGCCTTAGCAAGATGAGATGTCTAAAGACACAAAGAGCGACTGACCACTAGTATTAAGGTCGTCGCCCTTTGCTAAAGCTAAGCATAAGCTTAACTGTTAGTAGATGTCTTCTTCCTCATCTTCAATAACTAATAAGTCCTCAAGAGAAATCTCATACTGAGGCTCCTCTTCTTCCTCTTGCTTCTTAGAGCGAGACTTAGACTTAGTGTTACTGCCAAGATCTGAGTTTAAGATGAACTCTTCTTGTCCATCATCTAAGCTCTCTTTGGTCTCATCACTTGGAACATCAGCATCAGCATCAGCCTTAGATGAGCTCTCCTCACTATCAGCTGGGAAGCTACTCATCAAGAAGTCGAGCTTGGAGAGAGCCTCTTCAGTACGCTGCTGCTTTTGCTTTTGATGCTCTTCTTGAACCTTACGGGTGTATTCCTCAATCGAGAAGTAAGATCCATCCTCATCCTTTAGCTGCAGCTCCTTAGCAATCTGCTCGCGTTCCTGACGATTACGCTCCTCCTCTAAAGCCTTAGCCTCGGCCTCTTGGTTCTGAGCTTCATCTTTAGACGCGGCATCATCGTTAGCTGCAGCATCTGCCTTGGCCTCTGCAGCGGCGTTTGCTGCTGCTACATCTGCATCGCTATCGACATCGGCTAGAGTGTTAGCTGCAGTAGCGTTTTTGCTAACCTCTGAGCTTGTGGTGTCGCTATTTGTGCCGTTGCTGCTTGCTGCTTCAGCTGCAGGTGCTGCAGCTGATGCAGGTGCTGATACTGCTTCAGCTTCAGGTGCTGGTGCGGATGCATCTGGGGTAGCTGTTTTTGTGGTACGGGCTTTGGCTGTAGCATCTGATGGTGCGCCTTGTGCGGTGACACGAGGGCCGGCAAACTTGTCTTGCTCAGAGATAATGCGCTCATCAAGCTTATCGTATAGCTCACTTGCCTTATCGATAGCGAGCTTGGCTACGGCATCACCGCGAGCGGCTGCTTTCTCAGTAAGCACTGGAGCTCTGGTCATGTGCTCCTTGAGCTTACGCTTAAGGATGTAGTCGAGCAGACCATAGTTAAGCACAGTAGACTCATGGCTTTCTTCATCACGGTAGACGAAGGCCACGTGTCTTACATACTTCTCGATGATATCGAGTTTCTGCATTGGGGTAGCAACTAACAGCTGCAGATTGAACTTGCTAAACAGAGTCAGTGCGTAATCAACCGACTGTGGAGAACCACGACCGAATGCCTCATCAATAATTACGAAGCGGAATGAACGGTCATGATAAGACACAGGTGAGTGACTTGTAGCTACGCCATTTGGAGCCTCGGCATTAGCACTTTGCTCAGAATTCTCTGCAGTATTGGCCTGATTTGCCCCATGTGCACTCTTGCTTGGATCGTTAAAGGTAATGCCCTTGTTACGAGCATTGGACTGATACTGATAGGCAAGAGATGAAGCAAGCACTGTGTAAGCAAGCTTTTCTTTCTGACCACCTGACTTACCGCCTGAATCCTCGTAGTAATCAACCTGGCTATCATCCTGACGAGTATGCTCAGATGCGGAGAACTCATACCACATCTTTACGTCAGTTACCTTGTTACGCCAACGACGGTCAATATCACCTTCATTGACTAAGCCCTTGAAGCGGTCGATTAAGGCCTTAACCTGATGGAAGCGCTCATCCGCTGCCTCTAAGGTCTTATCCTCCTCAGGCAGAGCCGATGTACAGGTCTTTAAGTCAGCTCTAAACTGCTTGATTTCAACGTCGGCAGATTCAGTAGCCACCATTTGAATGTAGTGATCTGGATTGAAGTCCACATCCTTCATGATGCTATTGATATCTGCAATACGCTCTTTGATCTTGCGGCTTTGAGCAAGCAAGGCAGCGTTTAAGGTACCTAACTGATCGATAGTTTCACGATTGAGCTTGTCCTTAAAGGCCTCCACAAAGCGTGGTAAATCGTCTTGCTGTAACTTATCAAAGAAGTTCTTAAAGTCTTCCCATGCATCAGCACGTGAAGCATCAAGGTTACGTGCTGCAACCTCGAAAGTCTGAGTAAAGCGGCTTTGCAGTGCCACGATCTGCTGACTTAAGCCAGACTTCTTATTTTGCAGAGCATTGATGTCTTGCTGCAGGCGTGAGACTACCTCGTTATTGATAACATCAATACGATCGTGAGTTAACTCGCCTAAGTGCAGTCTAGCTAAGGCATCAGAGGTTAAACGCTCAATCGCGCCGGCTAAGTGCTCTTCGATCATGTGGTAGTTCATGCACAGATCATTACTTTGCAGTAATTGATTCTCTAAATGAACATTACGTGATGATACTGAGCCTTGCTCCTTTAACCATGAATCACGACGAGTCTCGTGGTTACGCTTATCCTCAAAGAGCTCTTCTTTGCGCTTATTGAGAGTACGCATAATGTCAGAGGAGCTCTTGAGCTCATTTAACTCAGCGTATAAGCCCTCAAGCACCTTATCGTGAGCGCCATAGTCAATCTCAGAGAAACGAGTGATGTAGTTTAAGCGACCAATCACGTTCTGCTGTTGGCTAGTAAGCGACATACCCTGCATGAGAGTTCTTCTTTGAGACTCGATGGTGTCGATTACCTGATTGATACGGATACGCTCTTGAGAGAGGATGGCGATCTTATCTTCGTTGGTCCAACCTAAGATATAGTCATTACCGTTACGGCTTCTACGGTCGTCCTTTTCGTTACGACCACCAGCCTTGAACAGGCCTGATGGCATCAGGGCGTACTTCTCACGGCGGAACTCATCTTGATCTTCAGTACATACGTAGTTGAAGGTTCTCTCAAGATGCTGACGTACATAAGAGTGGAACACAGGATCGTTCTTAATGTCGATCTTGCGTGGCAGTGAGTTAGCACTGATACGTGGACGATCAAAGCCACCGCCTAAAGCAGCGCCTAAAGTGGTATTGATGCGATTATTGTTGTTGTTAGCAATGTCATTCTCGCTAATGCGGAAGAACACTAAACGCATCGATAAGTTGTTGCTATTAACGTAATTAACTACGTCTTTGTAGTACTGCTCAGGTACTAACATGGAAAGACCAAAGGAGCGCAGCAGCTTTTCTACTGCATATTCCCACTTAGCCTTTTCCTCGCTACGTACCTGCATGAGCTCACCGGCGAAAGGTAAGTCTTGATCAGTACAGCCAATAGCATGAGCAATTTCGTTACGTGTATCGATGTACTTCTTAGGCAGATTGTTCTTACGATTTCTTAAAGAATCGAGTTCATCGGCAACTTCTGCAAGACGATCTTGTTCAGTCTTGAGCTCAATATTACGCTGCGCAATGTTCTCTTCGTAATTCTTGATCTTTGAAGAGTTAAGCTTCTTCATCTCTTCAAGCTTAACTAAAGAAGCTTGGAAGTCTTTCTCGCTCTTAACCTCAGGCAATGAGATATTGCTCATTAAGGTACGATGATCTTCAAAGGCCTTGTAGATACGATCACGCTCACGACGCTCCGAGGCAATAGATTGCTCTAAGAGCTGCTGACGGTTACCGCCGCGCTGATTGATCTCGTTTTGAACGTTCTGAATCTGAGTGTTGATTCGCTCTAAGTCTTGACGGCTACGCTCAAGATCGTGGTTGATATCTTCTAAGCGCTGCTTGTTAGATTCAATCTCAACACTTAACAGATCGCTCTTTTTCTTAAAGAGATATGGTGAGGTATAGACCTTACAACGCTCTAAGAACTCAACCTGAGTAGCTACAGTGCTGTACTCTTCACCCTTGATACAGATAGGCTCTAAAGCCTCTACCTGCTTTTTGGCCTCTTCTACCGAACGATAAGATGCATCTAAATCGTTAAAACGATCGACCATCTCTTCAACTAACTCATCGCCGTTGAAGTCTTCAAGCATTTGCTTTCTTACGAAGTCTGAAATATTAGAAATAGACTTCATAGAAATGGTCTTGTAGAACAGATCGAGCACCTTGGTACCTTCAATACCAAAGAGGCGCTGCATCATGGAGTAGTACTCAGAGAAGCCGTCGTAACGAGTGCAACCAAGCGAACGTAATTTAGCGCCGAGCTCCTTGATGTCCTTAACAGGCAGCACATCATGCTGCAGGTTAAAGTCCTGATTACCAATGAAGTAATAGCGGTTTAAAGTGCCCTTACTCTTGGTATGTACCATAGCCTGTAGCAGTACTACATACTCATTGAGTGCTTCATTAAAGAAAGTAGCACTAATAACACTTAAAACAGCGCTTTGACCAGAACGCAAACCGTGCTCAGTTTTTACACCTGAGGAGTTGTCATTCTTATACAGACCTAAAACATAGGAGTTAAGGCTACGCTCGCCCTTTTCTGCACCAGCGGCCTGGTTAAAGGTGACCTTACGTACGTCATAAAGCAGTACGGTCATGGCGTCAATTAAAGATGACTTACCGGCACCATTATCACCAGTCATCAGAACGTTTTGACCGCCAAAGTACACGGACTTAACGTTGTTATTGAATGATGACCAGTTATAGATGTCCACACGCTGCAGTCTAAAGCCCTCACGGTTGACTGTCATTTGTGGATAACGGAGCAGATCCTCTTCAGTCAAAGACATAGGATCTTGGCCATCAGCAATCTCAAGTAAGCTACCTGAGCCAACCTCAACTTCCTCAACCTTTACCTCGGAAGTTGCAGCATTATCAGCTGTGGCAGCATCAGAGCCCTGATCCTGAGCAGCATTATCAGCTGAGGCCGCATCGTCAGTGGCTGCTGCGGTGGCATTAGCCGCTGCGGTAGCATCAGCGGTAGGTTCAGTTGATGGGCTTGTTGTTGATACAGCATCTGACGAGTTAGTCTCGTTACCAGCACTGACTTGCTGTTGCTGTTCAAGATCGTCGTTGTTTAATAAATCTTGCATTGCTTTTCCCTTAAGTCAGGCTTAATCAGCGGTATCAAGCATGGCATCATCGTCGGCATTTAAGGTGTTCTTAGCACGTCCACCTTCCTTGATGTGCTTTAAGTAAGAGGCAAGAATTTCATCTGCCTGCTTTAAGATTTCAGGTGTCACGATAACACCAATAATTCGTTTTACTTCAATGCGCTCAGCATCTTTTTCAGCCTTGGATCTGCTCTTAAGGACTGGACCAATACGGCCAAGTAAACCTAAGGTTCTTAAGTGCTCAATGGACTTATCTAAGTTATCCTCAAGGCGCTTGTCGTTATTGACGTTATGCACGAAGCTCTTAACCATAGTCACGATCTCAGCACGATCGAGCACTAAGCGGCCAAACTGACCAGAGAGATCAAACTCAAGTAAGCGCTGACGCAGTAAGATGAGCAGTAAGCTGTCATAAAACGGCATCGCACGGCGGTTGAGCAATAGTGGTGGACGCTGACCTGAATCAACCGGCATCTCTTCTTCAGATAAAGAACGCACATAAGCAAAGCCAGAGTCATGGTCGATAACTAAGCGTAAGAACATACGACGACAGAACTCTTCAACCTCACGCTCTTGACGCACGAGGGATTCAAAGATGGTCTTGTCATCTTCTCTATCAATATAGTTCTTTAAGAGGAATACCACTAAAGCACCAGGAGAGATGAGCTTTGCTCGGCTTCTTGAGCTTGCTTGCTCCTCGTTTTGCTCATCGGCTGTATTCTCAGCATTAACGTCAGCATCGGTGCCTACATCAGCCTGAGTGTAATCATCAGTTCCATAGTCAGGTGCTGTGCCCTCAAGACGGCTTAAGCGGTCCATTACAGACTCGGTGCTGCCTGAGTTCGCACCCTGATTAAAGAGCGCGTTAAAAGCTGCTGTATTACGCGATTGATCATCACGATTTTCGTCATTAAAAGCCATACATGCTCCAAAAGTAATTTTGTTGCACAAGCTTATGAGTAAGACCTTGATCTTATCTATAAGCCTGAAGCTTAGGCGGCACCTAGAGGCGCTTTAAAGTAATGTGTTTTAGCTTAGCAACACGCATTACGGTGTTACCGTCGGCATCCATGGACTCCCAGCGGTAAAGATCTTCGCGAGTGGCGTCTTCTTCAATCTTGTAGTCAGACATAGCGATCTTTACGTAGTAAGTCAGCTCTGTAATGCCATGCTCAAGTGGGTAGCGTTTAACGATGTCTACTAAATCTACCTCATCTTGAGTATTCATAAATTCTTCAATGCGATGGTAGAGCAATACAGGATCAACCACGATCTGATCAAAGAGCTTGTGATCATCAGGTCTAAACTCATCGCCCTTCATCTCTGTACTAAACTCTAGACGCTCATTAACCGTTGCTAGAGGACGATCAAAAGGCAGCGTGATATCAGCTCGTGGAATCTCTAAGGTAAAGAGAGAATCTGGCAGATTACTAATGCCATACTCTTTAGTCAGAGCGACTACATTTTGAGTAATCGACTTGATACGCTCTTTTAAGAAACGGTTTGAATCTAGATTAGCAGGCTGTAAGAAGCTCTTAATACGCTTAGTTGAAGAGCCCATGACGCGCTCAATATTCAATCTAAGCTGCAGCCATTGATCGTGGATGTTTAAGATACGAGGATCGATAGTTAAGCCCTTGATCTCCTCACGATTTAAGAGGTTATCAATACGCTTCACGATAAGTTCATCATCTGATGAGGATAAGAGCAGTCTTGAGAATGCCTTAACCGATCTACCCTGATCGGTTTCTTCAATATAGGCATTCTTATCAAAGTACTTATCTAACAGCTCACCACGTGGACCAGTCCAGTTGATGATATCTTGCATGATCTCTTTATCAAGATTGCCTAGGTTGTATTCCACCTGACGGAAGTCATCCACCATCTGAATAGCATCATGCTGGAACTGTAAGAAGCGCTCACGAATCTGCGATGGACTTAAAGTAGCGATCTCACCGCGCTTAGCCTTTTCAATTTCTTTATCAATAGCATCACGACGGGCATAGAGATCTTCAAGCACCAACTCGGCATTGCCCTCGGTACTCATATGCACTTCTTTTAAGATCTCCAAAAGACCTTTAAAGCGCGACTCAGTAGGAACGAAGTTGTTGTTCTGTTCATTCATACCAACGATGAATGAGTAAGCCTTTTGCAGATCAGGGGTGATATCGTAGCAAGGTTCGCTTCCTGATGCGCCCATGTATGAGCATCTAAAGAAACGGTTTTTCTCGCTAGACCAATAGCGCAGGTAATGCAGTGCATCCTCGCGCATATTCTTGCCACCTGCTGCTTGTGTAGCTCGATCATTGTCAGATAGTTGGCCATCAGCTGCATCAGGATCTTCAACTGGAACTTTAGTGCCCGTAAAGTCCTCAAAAAATGAGGTCTCCTGCAGTGAGTCATACTCATAGGACATACGGCCGCCATTGATTCTAAAGATGATGTCTTTAAGAATCTCAACGAGTTCAGACTCAGGGGCTGAGGTACGGTTAAGCTTGATAAAGCCTTCATGAACCAAGGCCAAAATTACAGGCGCACGATTGGCGCACAGCAGATTCCACGCAGTGGAGCGTGCTCTCTGCGTCATGAAATATATGTAATCAATGTCCATCCAACGAACCTGAAATCGTGGCTAAACCTATCCAACACATCACTGCAACACAGCGATCATCACAATGGCAAGTTAAAGCACTTAAACTAACCAAAACCAATGAGATTAAGCTTTGTAGGCACAACAGTGACATACAGCCTTAAAGACCAAGACAAGATCATAATGAATATGCCTTAAGTGTCTTTACTCTCGCATACGTAAATGCACAGGGATTTGGCAGATACTTGCCTAAGATGAGCTTCTAATGTGTTGCTGTTTAACTTGGTAGTGACTAAAAACATTAGTTAGAAAAACTACCTAAGTTACTTGCGCGGCCAAACCAAACTCGCGCATGTATAGCACTATCCATCAAGTTTTACAGCATGGCCTTAAAGACACAGGCTTGCAAAAAGCACATATAAATACAGCACTACATCAGGCAACGGATACAAGCAAACGTATCAGCAAGGCTTTTGTATACGCCAAATAAAACTAGTAAACCTTGTACTCTATACGCACCATGAAGAGATCTTCACAAGCAAGCGTTAGCGTGTCTCAATCCCTCAAACTTCATGCCTTCTTAGCTTGAGAGATCAGCACATATCCAAGATGCAAACAAGGCATCTTGAGGTTTCTAGTCCCTTGCACATCCACATTAAAAGCGAAAAGCAACTTCACTAAGATCGCTATCAAGTGCATTAAAGCTGCACTAAAGTGAAACGATCTTATGAAAAGCGCCGCATATTATAGCACCATTGAACCAAAAACTATGACGATCGCGACAAGCAAAAGGCAGCTATATCCCAATCAAAGTAGCGCAAAACCATAACTCATTGCCAAAAACAGCTAGTTGAGCTAGAGACACCCAACTGACAAGCATGCTCTTTGATAGCGCCAAATCCATTCTCTTACCCGCACCAAATCCATTATCTTAGCCGCCCCAAATGAGATAAGCACGCTGTTTATCCTTCCTCAACTCTCTGTACTAAAAAGATGCTTAACGCTCTAACTTGGAACAGTGTTTAGCTACAAGTAGAAAAAGTGCATTGATGTAGATCAAAGATCTTGGGCGTTTTTGCACTATTACGATACATTTTTCTCAAGGACGCTAATAAACAAGCGCTAATCGCACTATAATGAGCACACTTTTGTACATAGCTATGATGCTCAACACGACCTAAAGTCGCATCCACGATTGCTATTTTGATTTATAGCAGTTGCAGATGATCTCGTTACCATCTATTAAGCCATGTGCAATACACTCATTTATCAGCAGCTTTTACAGCTAAACCAGGTCTACAAAGACATGCAGCTGTGATCCTATGCTGTTGCAGCCATGGTAAGAACTTGCACGAAGCTATCCATTAGCAACTTACTTTTACTTACACCATGAAGCTGCACTCAAGCGCAGACATGCAAGCTTTAAAGCACTTGTCGGTCTTTATCTGCTTAGTATGTCGCACCCTGATGATGCGCCTACACTCGTACGTAGGGCCTCGGGGTTGCTTAAGGAAAAATCTTATCTCAGGCGTTTATCTGTCTTAGTTAGCTTGAGCAAATACTACTTAGATAGATAAGGAATCCCCGTCACTAACTATGGCTAAATCTTTAAGGGGATTCTGACAAGCAACGTTGCTTTAACAAAGCATTGCCTTAGCGACAGCCGCTGGTGTGACTGCAAAGGCAAGTTACTTTGCATAAGAACGATGATTGTTCATGCCAAGGTATAACCTTAAGATCTTTAAAGATCTTCTGGGATAGATTTCTTTCGGAGTTATTCCATCATGTTAGAACCGGTAAACCCAAAATCACCTCTAGCCAATGCTCTAAATCGCGTCCCATTCATTTTGCAGATCATTCTTGGTCTCATCATGGGTGTTATCTTAGCCCTCATTTATCCTAACGATCACGCCATCATCCCAATGCTTGGCACCCTCTTTGTTAAGGCACTGAAGGCTGTAGCACCTCTGTTAGTTTTCGTACTGGTTGCAGCAGCTATTGCTCGTCACCAGTCAGGTACCAAGGCTAACATTCGTCCTATTATCATGCTCTACTTTGTGTCTATGCTGATTTCTGCCAGCTTAGCACTGTTCATGAGCTACACTTTCCCATCTCACTTCGCCATCTTAGAGCAGTTTGATGACACCCTCTCTACTCCACAAGGCGTAGGTGAAGTGCTGTCAAACTTCGTCAATCAGGCAGTTGAGAACCCATTCACTGCATTAATGAATGGTAACTACATTGCAATTCTGATTTGGGCTATCGGCTTAGGTTTAGCTTTCCGTGCAGCACACGACAACACCAAGCGTGTTTTAGAAGACTTAGCTCAGTCTGTTTCCGCTGTTGTTCGCATGGTTATCCGCTTTGCTCCTTTAGGCGTTATGGGTCTGGTATATAACTCCACCACTCAGCCTGGCGGTTTTGCTAACCTGCTCAACTATGTACACGTAGTAGTTGTTTTAGTTGCAACTATGCTTCTGATTGCTTTTGTATTCAACGCAATCTTAGTATTTGCTGTAACTCGTGAGAACCCATACCCTCTCATCTTCAAGACCACTGCTAAGTCCGGTATTACTGCATTCTTCACCCGTTCATCAGCTGCTAACCTGCCAGTTAACATGGCTTTATGTGAAGAGATGAAGTTACCTAAGGAAACCTACTCTATTTCTATTCCTTTAGGCTGCTCCATCAACATGTCTGGTGCTGGTGTAACCATCGTTATCATGACCATGGCTGCAGTTAACACCTTAGGCATTCACACCGATGTTTGGTCAGCACTGCTCATGTGTATCGTATCCGTACTGTGTGCTTGCGGCTCATCTGGTGTTGCTGGTGGTTCCTTAATGCTTATTCCACTTGCTTGCTCCATCTTCGGTATTCCTAACGATGTTGCCATGCAGGTTGTCGGTATCGGCTTCATCATCGGCGTAATTCAGGATTCAACTGAGACTGCCTTAAACTCCTGCACCGACGTTCTGTTCACCGCAGCAGCTTGCCGCCGTGCCGAGCGTCTTGAGAAGTTAGCCGCTGCCAAGCAGTCAGCCTAATTCACAAAACAATACCAGCGTGGCTATTATCCATAGCCACCAACAGGGAGATCAAAGCGCATCTCCCTTAAAAAAGGGAGAGGCCCATCAGCCTCTCCCCATTTTTTTTGCCCACCCAAAGCAGCACATCCACAGCAAGTGCCGTATCAAAGCACAATTAGCTAAGCGCTAAGTACTGTTAATTGCTCTTACTCATCTCCCCCAAAACTCCCCCTGCTCAAGATAATCGAGCATTTTATCGATACTATATACTTGCTTATGAGCTATCATACAGACAAAGATATGTGACTTAACATTCAATTTGCGACCAATTTAAGGCAATTAAACGTCAGGGCCGCCAAGATGCCTTGTCAGTAAGTTCTAATCACTGGCAAAATGATTTATGCTCAAATAATGTTTGTCAAAATATTTAGAGCTTGATTTCTAAATTGCGAGCTAGGCCTGTGAGGCTGTTTTTAGTGTTGTTTTATTTGCAGGAGGCTTTTCATGTTGCATGCAGTGGTGCTCTACTCGGTGGGTTCTCCTGAGAAAGCTGATGTTGAAAGCCTGAAGAGCTTCTTAAAAAACTTCCTCTCTGACAAGCTAGTGGTAAGAATCCCACGCTTTATTTGGCAGCCTGTTCTGCGCTCATTCATTTTAAGATCACGACCTGAGCGCATGGTATCTCGCTACAAGCAGATCTTTATTGAAGAGCACAATCCTTACCTCATCTCAATGAGCCGCCTTGCCTATCGTCTTGAGTGCGCACTCAATCAGAACTGCAATGATCCTTTCGACGATGAGAAGTTTGAAAGCACTCAGTTACATGAGCTGCAAGTTCACGCTCAAAAGGAAAACTCAACATCCATAACTACTGAAAAGTTTGTGGTGCGTAACGCCTTTGCATATGCTGGTAAGAATTTAGAGAAAGTAGTTAAAGAGTGTGTTGAATTAGGTGCCCAAAAGGTTACTTTAATCCCTCTTTTCCCTCAGTACAGCGACACCACCACTAAACGCCCTGCTATGGAGCTAGAAAAGATCAAGCAAAGCTACAAAGATGTGGAATTTGCTATGGTGAGAAGCTTCCCTGATGATAAAGAGTACATTGAGGCGATCACCGAAAGCATCAAGCCAATGCTCAATGAGCTGCTCTTTAGCATTAAGCGCAAGAAAGACGAAGTAGAAGATGTTAATAGCATCATGAAGCGTGGTAAGGCACACGTACTTATCACCTTCCACAGCTTGCCTCAAAGCTATATCAAACTTGGTGATCCATACTTAAATGAGGTTGAGGCCACCACCAAAGCTCTCGTTGCATCCTTAGGTTTAGATGAAGAAAACGTCTCGATTGCCTATCAGAGCAAGATGGGTCCAATGAGCTGGCTTAAGCCTGATATTGAGGATGAAGTTGAGCGCTTATTAGATAAAGGCATCTCAAGGCTCTTAGTCGTTGCCCCAGGCTTCTCCATTGATTGTCTTGAGACTCTTTACGATATCGACATCAATCTGCGTGAACGCTTCTTATCCTTAGGCGGCGATAGCTTCTTGTACGTGCCTGCATTGAACCACTCAAAAAGCCACATCAAGCTACTGAGCTCTTTAGTGCGCAATAATGCCAAAGCGCTCTAAGCAACTATAAAAAATGCAAAAGAACTTGAAGAAACGCCCATAAAATGTCTCTTGCAGCCTTACTTTCATTCACGCTGAGCGCCCTTATCCTGGCAATAGCACCAGGTCCAGACAATATCTTTGTACTGACGCAAAGCGCCATGCATGGCTACAAAAAAGGCCTTGCTGTTGTCATTGGCTTAACCATAGGCATCTGCATACAATCTTTTTGCATGGTTGCAGGCATCACCGCTCTATTCATTGCAATACCAGCTCTAGTCACCATCCTCAAGACCATTGGTGCGCTCTACCTTAGCTATTTATGCTTCAAAGCCACCCAAGGCTTTATCAAGCACTACAAAACATCGGCTGCTGTAAATGACAAACAAGTAGATACAAACACAAGCGCTCAAGACGTATACTCACAGGAAGCTACATCATCTAAAGACCAAGATCGCAGCAAGACTCAAGATAACAGCATCCTAAACTTTAAGATGATTCGTCGCGGTGTCATCATGAACTGCACGAATCCTAAAGTTCAGCTGTTTTTCTTGTCTTTCTTTCCACAGTTTCTACCTCAAGGCCTAGGTCAGTATGAGCTCATGTTCTACATGTCCATCATGGGACTTATCATGGCTATGAGTACCTTAGTTGTCTTTGGTAGCATTGCGATCTTTGCAGGTAAACTTGCTGAGCAGTTTAAAACCAGGCTCTTTAACCTGATTCTTGATGGATCTGCAGCTTTGATCTTTGCTGCTCTGGCTCTGTACACTCTCTCATCAGAGTTTCTCTAATCAAAAGAGCAAAAGCCTAAAGCAAGATCACCAAAAGATGCCACCAAAGCCTTACAAGGCTATTTTGACTTACTAAAACCAAAGAATTGTTGCTTATGGCTAAAATCACTATATTAGGTACAGGCGATGCCTTTGTAACCCATTGCTATAACACTTGCTATACCATCGAAACAGACAAGGGCATGATGCTAGTTGACGCTGGCGGCGGCAACGGTATTTTGGCCCAATTTGAAAAAGCCAAGATTGATCTGAGCAAGATTCAAGACATGTTTGTGACCCATGCTCACACCGACCATATTCTCGGTACTATCTGGGTTATCCGTAGAGTCATGATGCTAATGAACTCAGGCAAATACACTGGCACTTTCAATGTCTATGGTCATGACAAAGTCATCAATGTAATCGACACCATCTGTCGACTTACCCTCAAGGCAAAAGATCTCAAGCACTTAGGCAGTGGCGTAATTCTCAATGAAATTACCGATGGTCAGAAGATTCAAGCTGCAGGCATGGAGCTTACCTGCTTTGATATTCATAGTCCTAAAGAAAAACAATTTGGTTATAGCGCGATATTGCCTAATGGCAAGCGCTTAGTATGCCTAGGCGATGAGCCTTACAACTCAACTGTTGAGGCATACGCAAAAGGTGCAGACTATCTCATGCACGAGGCCTTCTGCCTTTACGACGATCGTGAGATCTACAAGCCTTACGAGAAAAATCATAGCACCGCTCTCGATGCAGGCAAGAATGCAGCCGCTCTTAGCGTGTCTACTCTCATTATGTACCACACCGAAGATCACACTCTAAGCACTCGCAAACAAACCTACAGCGCCGAGGCAGCCACAGTCTTTAACGGCCAAATTCTCGTCCCTGATGACCTCGAGATCATTGAGCTCTAGCCCTCACAGCATATCAACAAGCTGCAGTCACTTCATGAGCTCAGACCTAGCCTTAGCCACCGACTAAGGCTAAGGTCTGCAAATCCCTCTCATCATTATAGAAAGTCTTAAGCACCAGCCCAAAGACATCATCTGGCGACACCGCATCAAATAATGTCATACATGAGCACACTTTAAGTGTATCTATTGCACCCAAGATACTTAACACATCTTTACCCTTATGCATCAGCAAGGCCTCGGTAATTTGACGCAATCTCTTTCCTAAAATGGGATGAGCAAGATAAGCCCTGGCCTCATCAAGACAGCTAATCCCGTAAAAACGCGCATTGTAGCTAAAGCCTAAAGATGCCATTTGCGGAAACACAAACCAAATCCAGTGCGACCGCTTGCAGCCTTCCCGTATCTCGCGCAACGCAACATCGTATTCTGACTTTTGAGCCTCAACAAAACGCTCAAGATTATACGTGTCACACATACATCTCCCCTTTTAATCTAAAGAGCCCCAACTTATGCAGTTTAGCAGCTCGCGGCTACACAAATGCAGCAGCTACTAAAACATAAGATGCGCAAGCATTTCTAAAGTTAATGAATTTTTACAAAATATAACTAAATCATAATAAGTCGTTATACAAAGTGTAAGGGCATGCATCTAATGTCAGCCCATACAGCGAGTCAGATCTGGTACGCCTCAAATGGCTGCCGTGCTACACGCTCTAGCTATTAAGAGGAATATCAATCATGGCAGTATTTGTAAATACTAATTTTTCAGCTCTGCAAGGCCAAAGATACTTAGGCAATGTCAACACACAGTTGACGACTACCTATCAAAGACTATCAAGCGGTCTTCGTATCAATAGCGCCAAAGACGATGCGGCAGGCCTCCAGATCGCAGACCGTTTAACCTCACAGATCAACGGGCTCAATCAGGGTAACCGTAACGCAAATGACGGCATTGCACTTTTGCAGACCATGGAAGGTTCTATGGATGAAATGTCTGCCATGCTGCAAAAAATTCGTACCCTTGCTGTGCAGGCAAACAATGGTACTAATACAGCTGCTGATCGTGATGCTCTTGCTAAAGAGGCATCTGCTTTAGGTACTGAAGTTGCTCGCATTGCAATGCAGACTACTTATGGAGGTAAGCAGGTTTTAGCTGGCCCTCAGTCCAATTTTGCTAAAAACAGCTTATTCCAAGATAAAGGCACTCAGGTTGCCGGTATCTGGCAAGCAAAAGTTAGCTTACAAGTAGAATTTTGTGAAAGAGCCTTGAGAGACTGGCCAGTAGTGCTGTCCCGCAGACCAG
>Strawberry_p1__coassemble_1983_pt1 | contig 23992 bp, 14 predicted proteins | sample Strawberry_p1__metabat2_high_PE_007 | metagenome-assembled genome bin Strawberry_p1 | reverse complement strand
TGCGGTTGCCTTGGTTGAGGCCATTAATCTGGGATGTTAAGCGATCGGCGATCTGCAGTCCAGCAGCGTCATCTTTGGCGCTATTAATACGCATACCGCTTGATAAACGCTGGTAAGTAGTAGTGAGCTGGTTCTGGACGTTGCCTAAGTATCTTTGTCCCTGCAGAGCTGAGTAATTTGTATTGACATACACTGCCATAAGCTAACTCCTATTAACCTAAGAGGCTTAAGCCGAGCTGCGGACGTGTATTAGCCTGCATCAGCATAGAAGCGGCAGCCTGCTGAATGATGGACTGCTGTGACAGGTTTGCAGACTCTTCAGCAAAATCAGCATCACGAATACGTGAGCGAGCGTCAGCTTCATTAGCAGCAACGTTAGACTGGTTGCGGATGGAGCTCTCAAGTCTGTTCTGGATCGCACCTAAATTGGCACGCTCACCGTCTACTTTAGCGATCAACTTATCCATCGACTCAATAAGTGCCTGAGCAGTAGATGCAGCTGAAAATAAAATAGCATTATTTGCATCACCATCAATAACTTTAAAGCCAGCACTTGCACCTTTTGCAAGATGAGAGAATCTAAAAGAGGCAACGTCAAATGAAATTGTATCGCCCTTATTTGAGCCAACTTGCAAAGTCATCTTGCCACCATTTGATGCTTTTAAGTTAGCATTAGCTCCTGCTACGGTATTGTAGATAGCACCTTTTGTAGTACCACGAAGTACAGTTGCACCACCATATGTGGTCTGCTTGGCAATACGGCTGATCTCATTTACTAAAGCAGTCGCTTCTTTTGCTAAGGCAGTTCTATCTTCTGAAGTATTTGTACCATTAGAGGCTTGGACAGCTAATGTACGGATCTTCTGGAGCATGCCAGAGATCTCGTCAATGCCTGACTCGATGGTCTGAGCCAGTGCGATACCGTCAGATGCATTGCGGTTGCCTTGGTTGAGGCCGTTGATCTGGCTAGTTAAACGATCGGCGATCTGGAGGCCAGCAGCGTCATCTTTGGCGCTGTTGATACGCATACCGCTTGATAAACGCTGATATGTAGTAGTTAAAGAGTTCTGGACGTTGCCTAAGTATCTTTGGCCTTGAAGGGCGCTGTAATTGGTGTTTACATATACTGCCATGTGACTATCCTCCTAATTAGCCTAATAAGCTTAAGCCAAGCTGAGGACGGGTATTTGCCTGCATCAGCATTGAGGCGGCTGCCTGCTGGATGATGGACTGCTGAGATAAGTTTGCAGACTCTTCAGCAAAGTCAGCATCACGAATACGTGAGCGAGCGTCAGCTTCATTAGCAGCAACGTTAGACTGGTTGCGAATAGATGACTCAAGTCTGTTCTGGATTGCACCTAAGTTGGCACGCTGTGCATCAACATTCGCAATGATACTATCTACTGACTTAATAAGATCTTGGGCCATTGAAGCAGTGGAGAAAAGAATAGCATTGCCTTTTGATGCTTGTTTTAAAGTATCGGCGTTTTTTCTAAAGCCAGCACTGAAACCCTTAGCAATTGCTGAAAAAACAAAAGAAGCTACATCAAAAGAAATTGTATCACCCTTATTGGATCCTACCTGAAGGGTCATTTTGCCGCCTTTGGTAGCATTTTGAGCCTTGGTATAGATAGACTTGGAGGTACCACCCTCAAGCACAGTTCTACCACCATAAGTAGTTTGCTCTGCAATACGATCCATCTCAGCTACTAAAGCAGATGCTTCCTTTGCTAAAGCACCACGATCTTCAGCAGTATTAGTACCATTAGCTGCCTGAACTGCTAAGGTACGAATCTTCTGCAGCATACCTGAGATCTCGTCCATGCCTGACTCGATGGTCTGGGCAAGTGCGATACCGTCAGATGCATTGCGGTTGCCTTGGTTGAGGCCATTAATCTGGGATGTTAAGCGATCGGCGATCTGCAGACCTGCTGCATCGTCTTTGGCACTATTAATACGAAGGCCTGATGATAAGCGCTGATAGGTAGTAGTCAGGTTGGTATTGACGTTATTGAGGTATCTTTGACCCTGAAGAGCGCTGTAATTTGTATTTACATATACTGCCATGATGGATACTCCACTGTAGCTTGATTAGGCAGTTATGAGAAGAAAACTAACGTTCTTGTGACTAAGTCAAAGTACTTGTTGCATCGCACACATTGCATCAAGATTTTTGAATTTTCTTATCATAACCTACTTATATAATCGCAATTTTTATCCTCGTCAGGGTAGCTATATGTCATGATCTGAACATGATCTTGTTTTGATCTTGAGAGGTATTGTGTTTTAACTTTTACGAGACTCATATACAAGCCGATGGGTCATAAAGCCTTACAGCATCGGCTGTGAATTAAATACTGTTTATTAGCCTAAAGTAAACTTGAAACAGTTTCTTAACATTTCAATAAATATCAAACTAATTCACATTTTAAAACATAAGCACATGTATAAAGATTAGCGTAGATATCGGCTTTTAGTGTAGATTTGAATAGATACAACACCAAGTGAAATCTTGAGAAATTCTGAATACTATCCACTTTAGCCAAATACACGATAGTTATTACAGCTCTATCGAGTTTAGCTAAAAGATTTTACTTGTGTTTATTAGTATATAGTTGATCTTCCACCGCTTAAATTGCTTGTAATCTAATTGCTACAAATGCCGTGATTATGAGTTGTGAGCTGAGTGTGATGCGTTGGATGGGATTTTATTGAGTGGAAAACAAAAGCGCCTGAGAGCGGTTAGGCAATCAGGCGCTTAAGCAATGCAATGCAGCTATAGACTTTTATTTGTGCCTTATAAGCTGCATAGTATTTGTTAATTAGCAGTAGCCAAAGCTCATCAGACGGGCAAAGCGCTGATTGAGACGATCTACTTCATCTAAGGCAGCAACTTCTTTGATCTCACGGAGTAAGACTGCCTTGAGGTTTTCTGCCATGGTGTCATAGTCACGGTGAGCGCCGCCTAAAGGCTCTGGAACGATCTCATCGATAAGACCTAAGCCCTTAACCTTATCAGCAGTAATGTTCATAGCTTCAGCAGCTAAAGAGGCCTTTTCAGCACTCTTCCACAAAATAGAGGCACAGCCTTCTGGAGAAATTACTGAGTAAGTTGAATACTGCAGCATGTTAACGCGATCGCCAACACCAATGGCTAAAGCGCCACCAGAGCCACCCTCACCGATAACGGTACAGATAACTGGAACCTTAAGATCACTCATCAAGCGTAAGCTTTCAGCGATAGCACCTGCCTGAGAACGCTCTTCTGCGCCCACACCAGGATATGCACCTGGAGTATCAATGAAAGTAATGATAGGCATGTTAAAACGCTCAGCTAACTTCATAAGACGCATAGCCTTGCGATAGCCTTCTGGACGTGGCATACCAAAGTTACGCATAGTACGCTCTTTGGTGTCACGACCTTTCTGATGACCGATAAGCATTACAGGAATACCATCGATACGAGCCATACCGCCAATGATTGCCTTATCATCAGCAAAGGCACGATCACCAGCAAGCTCTTGGAAGTCGGTGAAGATGCGGCTTACATAGTCCATGGTGTAAGGACGCATTGGATGGCGAGACAGCTGAGAAATCTGCCATGCGCTTAAAGATGAATAGAGCTTCTTAGTGAGCTCAACATTCTTCTTCTGGAGCTGTTCTAACTCTTTGGATAAATCAACGTCATTGCCGACAGTGGTGCTTAATCTCTTAAGCTCCTCAATGTGAGCTAATAAGTCAGCAATCGGCTGTTCAAATTCCAGATAGTTAATGTTCATCAGCAAAAATCAGTGCGCATCTACAAACAAGTCCATGCTCGTAGCATGGTTTACTTGGTTTATTGCAGTAGCAGCACTATCTCCCTTTAAGCAACAACGAAGTGATTTCTTGCTTAGCGTTGCCAAAGCAACACATCAGAGGAATGATCCTCTGCTCGAAACCGGTTAAGGCGCTGCCATTAGTTCAAGACTAAATGATTACAGCGTCTTTTAAGGCCATTGGGCTCCAATTGCCTATTTAACGCAGTTGTAAACGATATTACAGCTGCACTTCTACAAACAAAATATTGGATACTTTACTAGAAAACGCTTTGTAAATCCATACAAAGAACACGTAGATCTCGCAAGCGACGTATACATGCGGCTTTGCGATACAAAACAAGTTCCTAAAACCAGTACTTAAGCAGCATCTTTCTTAACAAAATCGCCCGATCAGCTGCACAACATGAGCAAATAAATCTTGATGCTGGCATGTTGAACATGATCTTAGCGGCTTTGTCATTTGGTTATTGGTGATCTTTAGCTCCTGGAGGTCTTTTGATCGTAGTGTTCTTTTGTTACAGGAGATCCTTTGATCTTTATGATCTTTTCATATTTAAGATCTTCAGAGCCTAATGATCTTTTGATCTCTATGATCTTTTGCTCTTTTGAGCTTGATGATCTTTTAGTATTGAGGGTTGGTTGCCTTTTGCTCAAGAATACGTTTAACTGGGCCAAAGGACATCCTGTAGATATCTAAGAGTGGAAGTTTTTGTAAGATCTCAAGATGCTCGGCTGTTGGATAGCCCTTGTGCTTGGCAAAGTGGTATTGAGGGAAGAGTTTATCGAGCTCATACATATCGGCATCACGCGCAGTCTTAGCCAGGATTGAAGCAGCTGCGATCTCTGGCACCTTAGAGTCACCCTTTACCACGGTTTCACAGACAATGCCCTGTTCTGCTAAGGTCTTAGGAATACGATTGCCATCAATTAAAGCTAAGTTACAGCGCTTCTTCATTGCAATATAGGCACGTCCCATTGCAATGTAAGTAGCGTTAAGGATATTAAACTCGTCAATCTCCTCAGGAGAGGCTCGTCCAATACCCCATGCTATAGCCTTTTCTTTAATTAAAACAGCCAGCTCATCACGAGCTTTTTCTGTGAGCTTCTTAGAGTCATTAAGACCTGGGATCATATTGTTATGATCAAGCACCACACATGCAGCAACCACATCACCCATAAGCGGACCACGACCGGCCTCATCAACACCACAAATAACGTTAGTCACAGGATCAATTGGGTAGTCAAAAGGCGGCATGATAGTAGACTTTTTCTTACGTGTACTCTTAGCCTCTTTGCTAGTCACACTCTCTTTTGCTGTGGTTGTACCTTTGCGTGATCTCTTTGGTGAAGCAGCTGTCTGTGCTTGCGTGTCGTTAATTGCGTTGGCACTATCTGATACCAGCATACTTTGGCTCTCTTTTTTCTCTTGCTGACGCTTTAAAGCTGCAGCAAAACTATTATCAAGATCGCGCTGATCTCCTTCACCCTGGTGTGCAAATAGATCTCCAAGATCTATTGCGTTAGCTTGATCTTGGCCCTGCTCACATGCATCCAAGAGATTGCCTTGTGAGTAATGACTATCAGCTTGAGATTTCTTCTTTGTTCCGGCCATAAACACCTCCAGAGAATGTATGCATTTGCGCCACACACTCAGATACTTGGCTTATACCTATTCTACGCCTCAATATGATCCTTGCTGATCTTTGGCACTATCTAGCTGCATTTATGTCTACTTAGACTAGCTATCGCTTTCGTTATGCAAAGATACTATGAGTTAGATTATTGGATGCTCTGCGTTTTGGGTCGCTAAAAACGCAGCAGGCATGTAGATCTTACATGCCTGCTGTAGCGAGAATTTGTTTAGAGCCTAAATGCGATCGTGTTGTAAGGTACGATTAGCATTCTTGTTTTTGCGTGGACTCTTGATGCGAATAGCAATACCAAGATCAGAAACGGCAGATTTGGCTGATTCCTTTAAGGTTGGCTTGGCACTAGCAGATGATAAGGCCTCATCCTTTTCCTTAGTGCTATCAGTACGCTTGTGAACTGACTCTACAGTAAGATCGTCTTTTACATCAGCTGCATCAGGCTTTGCAGGAGACTTACTCTTGATAGCAGATGCTTCTTTTGAAAAGTGAGCAGTATCTGTAGAAGTATTGCTATTTGCTTCTGCCTCTGACTTTAGTGCATCTTTCTTATTTTGAGCTTCCTGAGCTAAACGACGCTTTTTAAAGAAGTCCTTGTAGCTTGAACCGCCCTTTGTTTTTGGCTTTTCTGCAGGAGCTTGAGATGGTTGCTCACTCATTGCCTCACTAGCTACTTTAGTATCCGATGGGGCAGCTTCATTTACCTTTGGTTCAGCTTCATATGCTTGTTCTTTTGCCTTAGTCTTACGACGCTTAGTAGATTTGCTGCTACGCTCGTCTTTAGAGCTACTCTTAGAGTCTAAAGCTTTGTCGCTACTTGCTGTGATAAGCTCACTTTCATTGCTGTTACTATCATTCTTTCTTACTGAAGACTCAAGTAAACCACGAGTAAGCTGTTCTTGGCCAATTAACTTGAAGACAGTTCGAGCCGCTAAATCATCAGCATTAGTACGAATGGCACCATGGATAGAGGCAAACTCTTTCTTCATCATTAAGTTATCTGAAGTTAAGAGCTTAATGCACTCATGGGCAAGCTTAATTGGAGTGCAATCCTCCTGAATCATCTCACGAACAATCTCTTTTTTAGCCAGTAAGTTTGGCAGAGAATACATGGAGACTTTCAAGAGACGGCGAGCAATGGCTGCAGTTAACCACGATACACGGTACGCCACAGTCATTGGGGTCTTAAGCAGCATTGCCTCAAATGCGATAGTGCCGCAGGTAAGCAAACATGCATCAGCAGAGGCGATCACATCACGACCATTGCCAACAAAGACAGTAATAGAAATCTGCGGAGCTTGCTCTAACCATATGTCTTTAATGAGCAAAGCAGTATCACGATCTGCAGCTACAGAGATGAAGGTGAGATCTGGAATCTTCTCGTGTAAGAGCTTAGCAGTACGTGCATAAATTGGCATCATGCGTGAGATAACACCACGACGGGAGCCTGGCAATATAGCCAAGACCTTGCCATCGACAGTATCTACACAATGCTTGTATAAGCCGCAGCGCTCACGAGCTACATCTTGATCGATGATTAAAGGAATTGAGTTAGCTAGAGTATGACCAACATAAGTACAAGGCATATCATGCTGATCGTAGAAGTCTTTTTCAAAAGGCAGGAGAGCTAATACCTCATCACATGAGGCCTTAATCTTCTCAATGCGCTTTTCTCTCCAAGCCCACACCGATGGACTTACATAGTGGATAGTTTTAATACCGGCTTTCTTAAGCTTACCTTCCACATATAAATTGAAATCTGGCGAATCAATACCGATCATTACGCACGGACGTGCCTTGAGGAGAATATCGGTTATCTTCTTTCTGATTCTTAAGATCGGAATGAGATGAGCTGCGACTTCAAACACACCCATGACTGAAAGTTCTTTCATATCAAAGGCTGATACCATGCCGCACTTGGACATCTTTTCGCCGCCAATACCAATGAATTTGGCTTCAGGATCATAGCGCTTAATAGCCTTCATCAGGCCAGCACCTAATGTGTCTCCAGAAACCTCTCCAGCGATGATGGCGTAAAGGTGCGGGGTGGTAGAAACTTCTTCAGTCATCGAGAAACCTTTACTCAAAGCAAATGTAGTTGTTTGTGCCTCGGTGCTTATGTGAAATGCCAGGATCTAGCTTTTTAAAGATGCTAGCTTATCAGCCGCCACATACAAGAATTAGTGGCATGGCTATTAAGCATTAACTGAAACGACAATCCATTTAGCTATGGCTATGATTAAAAAAAGCAGCTAACTTAAACGTATTCGGCTAGTTACGTACTACTGTAGCTTGCTAGAGTCTGCTTATCTTACGATGCCGCGACCGTTTTCCTTGATGAAATCAAGTAATGGCTGAACTGCACTTTCCTTTTGGGCTAACTCTTCTAACTGTGGAATAGCCTCTTCAATGGTTAAGTGCTTATGGTAGATGATCATGTAAGCTTTCTTAATGGCACTGACAGCACTGTCAGTAAAGCCACGACGAGCTAAACCTACTTTGTTAATACCAAATGGCTTAGCATAGTGACCTGCAGCCATAACATATGGAGGCACGTCCATATTTAAGGCAGCCATACCGGCCACAAAAGCATGTGAGCCTACGCGACCGAACTGGTGAATTGCAGACAATCCACCAAAGATTACGTAATCACCGATGGTTACGTGACCTGCTAAGGTTGCGTTATTTGCAAAGATACAGTGATCACCAATCACACAGTCATGGGCAACGTGTGCGTTGACCATGAAGAGATTGTGAGAACCAATACGAGTCTCATTAATACCCTGAGTGGTACCACGATGCACAGTGCAATGCTCGCGGAAAGTATTGTCATCACCAATAAACAGCTTAGTGTTCTCGCCTAAATACTTAAGATCTTGGCAGTGCTCACCAATAGAGCAGAACTGATAGAAGTGATTGTTTGCACCAATCTCGCTTGGGCCGTGGAATACGCAAAACGGCTCAATTACGCAGCCATCGCCAATAGTGACCTCTCCTTCGATGATGACGTGGTCACGAATGACAACGTTTTCACCAATCTTAACGTTGCCGCGAATGATTGCGCTTGAAGCAATAGTAGCTGATGAAGCAATCTGAGGCTCACCAGGAAAATCAAAGCTTAATGGGAATGCTTTGCAACCTGTTAACTCAGCCTTTGGTGCGCTTTCGTTTGCCATGTTGTCACCCTCAGGAAAAGAAAATTGTTTTGCTCAGGCACGATCAACCAGACACACAATAAGCCTTGAGCTTATAGACCTGCCACTTTGTGAGCAAATTAAAAACGGACTGCGTTATACGGTATAGCAGAACATGTAAAGAGCATCATCAGTTGCACTTTCTGATGGATAGCATGATTTAGTATGTCACTCATTGCATAGCTTAAACATAGCAAAACAATGAATTACACCCTAAAGATCACAAGATCATCACTTGTCTGCCTCAGTGGCAAACAAATTTGACTAAAGTTCTACAAGTTATTTAGCTATAGCAAGTTGCGTGATCTTATGACTATGGTAGTTTTACAAGGCCTTTTAACTATACGCATTTATCGAGCATGCGCTGATAGTGCTTTGATGCTTAAGACTTAACAAACTTAAGCTACCATGCACATCTCATAGCTATATGAGCCTATGTGCTTTGATGAGTCTACACAACAAGATACTCAAGCACTATGAGCAATTTCTGCTTGTAAAGCTTACTCGCGATCTTAGGCACGCTTGCACATGAAGATCGTAAGCTTAGGCTTAAGTATGTGCAAGTTAGCTACGAGGACATGCCATCATATGTTGCTTGGAGAGCTTAGTTTTTTGTAAGTACTAAGCTACCTGCAGCTACATTATTAGGCGCGAGGTACCGTATATAAAGTGTTGAAGAGGCTTAAATTAGCTCTTAACCTTTGCACACATTAAATCAGCAGAGCAGACGACTTCACCGTCTACAGTGGCTACACCCTTGAATGATGCGATGCCACGACGCTCTTTTAAGAACTCAACATCAATAATGAGCTGATCACCTGGTACTACAGGGCGACGGAAACGTGCATTGTCTACAGAGGCAAAGTAGTAGAGCTCACCTGGCTCTGGCTTACCAACCATGGTGAAAGCGAGAACGCCAGTGGCCTGTGCCATAGCTTCTAAAATAAGAACGCCAGGGAAAATTGGCTTGCCAGGGAAGTGGCCAGTGAAGTTTGGCTCATTGAAAGTTACGTTCTTAACTGCCTTTAAGGTCTTGTGCTCCTCAGTAATGGAGTAATCTAAAACCTTATCGATCATTAAGAAAGGATAACGATGTGGCAGAAGCTCCATGATCTGTTCGACGTTGAGGGTCTTCTTTTCGTTGTTCTCGTTAGAAGTCACTTGTATCCACCTTGATAATTGGAAAAGCTACAGCCTGTTGGCACTGGACATTCACTTCAAACACCATATCTTTATTTAAGATATATGTTGCAATACCCACTGCCAACAAGCTGCTAATTAAGCAGAGTAATAAGCATTACACCCAAGATAAGGGCAGCCTCTATGTGTGAGGCATTTATTGCTCGTGAATTATTTCCGCCAAATCTTACGATTATGGCGTGAACTTCATGGCGTAGCTAACGTGAGCTTGTATGACCCAAATTAATCTCGCCAAATCTCATACGGTTAACAAGTTACCCGTATCGGCTGAAACACGCAGCCGCTATCAAATAGCTCCTTTACAGAAGCATTTTTGAATGCTCCTAAAATTACAATCCCACATTATACGTTCTAATGATGAGATTCTTTGCATAAAGCTACTAATTTTGTAAGGTAAGTGCTGATTTCAGCCCATGCATTGTATAAGGAAACTCTGATTTTTTTAAGCTTTTGATAATAATTCAACTGCGAAACATAGCATATTGCACTCGATATTTTACACAAAATATCAATTACCGCAGATCTTTAGATGCCATCAGAAAGCGCTCTGCTAGCTAAAAGTTATGTCTCTTTATAGTTAGACATACACCCCTTGCGCCTATATCGTAGCCTAGGCAAGATGCAACTAGAAGCTCAGCTAGCCTTAAGATGTCTTACAAGCTCATGAGAGATTAAATATGAGCTGTTTGACAGTTTATCAAACAATGCATCCGTGACTTAGACATGAAGCAAAGTATATATGGTCAAAGGATGAGCTTTGACCATGAATATGCTATGCGAGGATCTTTGCCGCGTGTAAGGACGTGCGATGTAAAAGCGCAGCTGAATTTGTATCCTTGATTAGTCGTCTTGCTTATCAGACTTTAGTTCTTTGACCTGCTTTTCAAGATCCATAAGGCGACGATACATATCGTTAATATGTAAGACGCGTGAAGCAGTTTTACGCCACTCGGCATTAGTCTGAGCAGGAATACCTGAAGAGTAGACAGACTTTGGCTCTTTAATAGAGCGCATCACCATGCACATACCAGAGATGGTAACTTGATCAGCAATAGTAATATGGCCGTTAAATACCGAAGTACCACCAATGATGCAGTACTTACCAATAGTAACTGAGCCTGCGAAGGTAGTGCCGCCAGCAACTGCAGTACCAAAGCCAATCTTAACGTTATGGGCAATCTGACAGAGATTGTCGATGATGCAGTTACCCTCAATCACGGTGTCATCTAAGGCACCACGATCAATACAAGTATTAGCACCAATCTCAGTGTAATCACCGATTAGCACACGGCCAGTTTGAGGAATCTTAACCCACTTGCCTTTATCGTTAGCATAGCCAAAGCCATCAGAGCCAATGACAGTACCTGACTGAATTAAGCAGTACTTACCAATAACGCAATCATGATAGAGGCTGACTAAAGGATAGAGCTTGGTTCCCTCTCCAATTTGAGCATTTGGTCCGATAACACAGTTTGCGCCAATCTGTACATTATCACCAATCACTGCACCGCTTTCGATAACTACGTGAGCACCTAAGCTTACGTTGTTACCAAGTTTTGCACCCTCAGCGACATAGGCAGTTGGATGAATTCCACAAGCAATAGCTGGAGTGGTATCAAGCATTTGTGAGACTAATGCAAAAGCAAGATAAGGATCTGCTGTAACAATGGCGCAGCCTTTTACATGATCTTTAAACTCAGGCTTGATCATGATGCAAGATGCTTGAGAGTCATCTAATACATCACGGTACTTAATGTCGGACAGGAAACTGATTTCACCTGCCTTGGCTGTCTTTAAGTTAGCAACTCTAACGATATCAATATCGCCGTCTCCGATTACCTCGGCATTGAGCTTGGCAGCTATGTCTTTTACTAACATTGCACTCTACCTTTTCACTGTTCCGACAAAAATTGCGCCCAGCGTCGTAGCCTCATGTTAGGCTCGTACGTGGGCGCTCCTCATAAATTCATCTTCTAAGCATTATAAGCTCACATTATTGGGAATATTTCATGAGCCTATAATCTAAAGTAACTTAGCTATGAGTCTAAATTACTTCTTGCCCTTAGCAGCAGAAACACGCTTGATAACATCTGAAGAGATATCTAAAGCACTGATGGTGTAAGCAATAGCCTCACCACGTAAAACGAGGTCAATACCACGCTCAGCAGCAATTGAGTCGATAGCCTTCTGTACAGCAACGGCTAACTTACGGTTCTCTTCTTGAACGCGCTTTTGCTGATCTTCTTGCAGTGCACGAGCCTTTAACTGGAAGTCAGCCTGCAGCTGAGCAATCTCACGCTGCTTAGCGGTAAGTTCGTTGCCCTTGTACTTGCCAGAGTTAATGTCCTGACCTAACTTAGCGCCCTTCTCTTGCATCTTCTGCAGCTCTTGCTCACGAGAAGAGAATTCCTTGTTTAAACGCTTCTCAACCTCTTTAGCCTGAGGAATCTCATTCATGATGAGAGGTAAGTTAATTACTGCAACAGTAGGGGTCTTAGCAGCCTCAGCAGCTACAGCTGGACCAACAGCACCTAATAAAGCAACACTTAAGGCAGAGGCTAATAAAGCTTTCTTGAACATTTAGAATACTCCTGAAACCGTTATTTGGCGGTATTGATGCACCGACAGTCCATCTTTAGTAAGCCTTAGAGTACTGCCCGAGCAAAAGCAAGGAAAAATATGTTGGTTTGATGATACTACATTATTAACTGCAGTAGCTTAATCACTTACATCCATGTAGCTACAGTATAGGTCACTAAAATTAGGCTTGTCTTATAAAACTAGCTTATTTTCTTAAGAGCTGTGACTATTTAACAGACAATAAGCTGTAAGCATGTACGGATGAAAAGCAAAATCTTTTGGACAACGCTATTGCACTACGTTGTTATAGTAGGCCATACACTTGTGCATGTGCCTAGAAGGCCATACTCATGCTGCTTGTGCCTAGAAGGACTCATACGTATTACATATGGCCAGTAGGCTCACAGACTTTGCTAAAGAGCCTGCTTTAGGCCTGTACAAGTTTTTTTTTGCTCAGGCCTAGAGCTATATTTGAGCTTGGATATAGCTATCATTATTTGCACAATAAGACGCAATATACTTTTAAGCCCCATTACAAGACGGGGATTGCATGCAAGTTTAACTATGCCATCCCACATCTTGTTGGTCTTATCTAAGAGATCTTAGAAACGACCACCGATGTCGAAGCTGAAGAACTCATCATCGTCACCATCTTGCTTAACAATTGGCTTAGACAGTGAGAATGACAGAGGGCCAACAGGTGACATCCAGGTTAAAGATACACCAGCTGATGCTGAGTAGTTATTTGGGTTAGAGTAGTCAGGGGCATTCTTATAGCCTGCTGTGTACTCAGTCGAGTTAGTATCCCACAGAGCACCGGCATCAACGAAGACGGCGGTACGAACCTGTGAACGATAAGCCTCAGCCACAAATGGAGTTGGGAAGATAATCTCAGCTGATGCAGCCCACAGAGCGTTACCACCTAAATTATCATCATCATCAATGGTAAGAGTATCCTTAGAGCTGTGGTACAGAGCACGTGGACCAACACTATTACGCTTGAAGCCACGTAACCACTGATCACCACCTAAGTAGAAGTTATCGAAGAATGGTAACTTCTGCTTTAAGCCATCTACATTACCGTAACCATCACCATAAGCTACACGACCACGGATAGAGAACACGAAGCTGTGCTCGTCATTGAGTGGGAAGTAATGGAAGGTCTGAGCATCAAGCTTGTAGTACTGTAAGTCTGAGATGCTTGGCAGAGTAGTAAATAAGCTTAAATTCTGACGAGAACCGGAAGTTGGGAAGACGGTACGGTCTAAGTTATTACGGTTCAGGTTAATAGCAAAGGTGAAGTTTAAGAACTCATTATTAAGATTACCCTCACCATAGGTTCTCCAGAAGTCGATAGCCTGTAAGAAGAACTTATTGGAGGTGATGTCCATCTGCTGAACACCAGCGGTATAAGTGATGTAGAGGTTATCTGACAGAGCATAACCAGTAGAAATATCTAAACCGATTTGCTCGTTGTCATATGAAACAACGTCTGCATCATCACCATGGAATGAGTCAAAGTAAACTCTGGCACCTAAAGAGATTTGATCGATGAGGAAGTATGGATCGGTATAACCAACTTCAATGTGCTCACGGAAGTCATTTTGGTAGGCTGAAATGTTAGCACGGGTACCCCAACCAAATACGTTGTTCTGGGAAATACCGGCCTGAATCATAAAGCCTGAGGAAGTACCGTAACCAATACCACCCTGAATAGAGCCAGTTGGCTGCTCTTTAACTACAGTCTCTAAGCTAACAGTGTCAGTTGCTACACCATTACGCTTAGTGTTGATATCTGCAGTCTCGAAGAAACCAGTTCTATTTAAACGACGCTTGGACTGCTCAACAGCTTCGTTAGAGAGCCAAGTGTTGTCCATCTGATTTAACTCACGACGGATAACAGTGTCGTCTGTAGAGACGTTACCCTTAATATTTACCTGAGTTACATAGATGCGCTCACCTGGATCAACCATGAAGTTGAGGTTTACGACCTTGTTGTCCTCATCGTACTCAGGGATAGCAACTACCTTGGAGTTGGCATAGCCATACTTACCTAAGAAGTTAGTTAAAACCTTCTCAGTATTAGTTACTTCACGAGCAGAATAAACAGCGCCCTTCTCTAAAGTAATCAGCTCTTTAAGCTGTGTACCATACTTTAAGACGTCGCCTTGTAAGGTGTAGTTACCGATAGTGTACTGATCGCCTTCGGTCACAGCTACAGAGAGGTATAAGCTCTTCTTATCTGGAGTTACAGATACTTGAGTGGAGTCTACGTTAAAACGTACATAACCACGATCCATGTAGTAAGAGCGCAGCTTCTCAAGATCGCCAGTGAACTTCTGAGTCTCGTAGCGAGAGTTGGCCATAACATTCCACCAAGGAACATCATCGCGCAGCTCCATCTGGGCTAATAACTCATCTTCAGTAAAAGCCTTGTTACCGACGATGTTGATCTGATCGATAGCTGCTGCCTTACCCTCATAAAACTCGAGCTTAATGTCCACACGATTACGTGGCAGGTAAGTTAAAACAGGCTTAACCTCAGCAGTGTACATACCAGCTGAGTGATAGAAATCAACTAAGCTTTGCTCAATCTGGCTTAAGGTCTGGATATTGATTGGTTCACCAGCGCGTAAGCCCTGCTGCTCAACTACATTTCTCAGAGCTTCTTCTTGAATCTGCTCATTACCAGCAAAGGTAATAGCACCAATGGTTGGCAGCTCTTGAACATTAACAACTAAAGTATTGCCATCAAGACCTAAAGAAACATCTGAGAAGTTACCAGTAGCATATAAACGCTTTAAAGACTGAGCAACATTGTCGGAAGTTAATACGTCGCCTTGGCGAATAGGCATAGCCAGCAGCACAGCACCAAGACTTACACGGTTAAGACCACGAACGCGAATATCCTGTACGGTGACACCGTTTACAGCTTTAACGTTGTCACTAACCATGGAGCCAGTATTAAGGGCAGTCTGAGGGGCGGCTGATGAGCTAGAGGCCATAACAGCCAATACGCCCACTGCAAGTCCGCTTAAAAGAGTGCTTTTAAAGTGCTTGTTATCTGTTGACATCTTCAATCCAGAGTTAAAAAGAGTTGAGGTAACCGCAGCTAATTATACGACCGCTTCATTATCCTTATCATAGGAAAATGAGCTATTTGCCAAAACTTATTCTAAAGCCAATCACTGAACTTCATGGCCAAGGGATGGATTTAACAAAAGTTAAACATTTACCTTTCTTGGCATACTTTTCCAATAAGTAGAGGCTGCAAAAGCTCGTCACTTCTATTCAGGATATTTATAACAGTCAGTGCTACCTGAGTAAAAACTACAGGCACTGCGCGACCTTAAAGGCCTGTGCTTTAGTGTCAACTAAGGTATAAACCTCATTTAACAGCAGTGAAGCTTCGTCTACACAAGACCGATCATCGCTAAATCCGCTATTGTACCCTAAAGAAAGGCGATGTCATTAAAAATTGCTAAGAATGTAAATCCAAGCAGTAGACATAAGCCTAAATAGAGCAGTGAGTTTTGCATGGCAGGGTTAAGCTTTTTGCCTACAACCTTTTCATAGGCTAGGAAAATAAGCTGCCCGCCATCTAATATTGGAATTGGCAGTAAGTTCAAGATACCTAAGTTTACCGATAACATGGCTAAGAACTGCAAAAAGTAAGTTAAGCCAGATTCAGCTGATTCGCCCGCTCCTTGAGCAATAGCAATTGGGCCTGAAATATTATCGGCGTTGATATGACCTGTAATTAACTTGTTTAAGGTCGTGAAAATAAAAGTAGAGAACTTTAAAGTCTCACGATATGCATGAACCATAGCCTCCACTGGGCCATAGCTAAAGGTACTGTAAAGCTCAGGAATTGGCTCAACCTCTACGCCAATGCCGAAAAATGGGCTAGGCTCTTTTTGACCCTTACGCTCCATCTTGCCTGGAATAACGTTAAAGGTAATCTCTTGGCCGTTTCTTAAAACAGTAATATCCGTACCGTCAAAGCCTGAGTTACGCAGCGCACGACTTACGGCATACCACGTATCACAAGGAACACCATTCACAGCCAAGACGATATCGCCATCTTTAAGACCTGCCTTAGCTGCAGCTGAGTTTTCCTTATCGGCTAAGAAAATCTTGCGCTCAATCTTGCCTACACAATAATTAAGACCAATCTCATCAAAAAATGCTGTGTTACGGCTTAGCTCGATACCACTAAGGTCAAGTACTAACTTACGTTCAGGGCCTTTACCTAAGTCTTCTTGTACTGTTACATCTACTTTAGAACCAATACCTGAAATAAGTTCTACTGAGGCATCGCGCCAATTATCAAGGCTCTTACCATCAATGCTCTTGATGAAGTCGTACTCTTTGAAACCAGACTCGGCAGCAATAGTTCCAGGAATCACTTCGCCAACTACAGACTTAAGACCTGACACACCCATCATGAAGGCAAGCCAGAATAAGACTACAGCAAGCAACATGTTAGACAAAGGGCCTGCAGCAATAATAAAAGCCCTCTGACCTATAGTCTTCTGATCAAAGCTATCATTTAGATCATCATCTTGCTTAGCATAAGAGTCTTTAAGATCTTCTACATTTACATCTTGGGAAGTAACGATATGCGCAAAGTCTGTCTCTATCACGCCATCTTTACTTTGCTCCGTTCCATCTACAGACGCATCTTTATGATCTTTGCTAGTAAAGAATGAGCCTTTGCGAGTTGATGAGGTAGAGTCTTGCTCCTCTTCTTTATCGTCGTACTCACCTTTCATCTTCACATATCCGCCTAAAGGCAAAAGACAAATGGCAAACTCAGTACCATTACGCAATATACGTCGGTAGATAACTGGACCAAAACCTAAGGCAAAGCGATAGACCTTCACCTTGCATAAGCGAGCAGCAAAGTAATGACCGCCCTCATGAATGGTCACAAGGATGCCAAGCGCAATACAGAAAAAGATAAGGTTCCAAACTGCAGAGGTCATTGCCACTCCAAAGAAAAACTGATGGAATTTTGTGGATTGTATGCTACCAAAAAACAGACTCTAACTTAATAAGAAAGTTTCATCATGCCACATAAGAATGCCTTTCACATCCCATAACAAGCATGTTCAACTAACTATTCAAAAGCCTGAATGCAATGTCACACTATAGTGCGTTATCAGTCGATATCAAATCTCTCTAGCATACTGTTATAAAAACGAGACGCTTTACAAACTTTTACAAGTTTAGTTTGACTATAACAATTATTCTTATGTAGTATCTAGGATAGCAAACAGGACATCATTACTTGAAAGAAATGCACTTTATGTAACGGTTCTAAAACCAACCAACTTTCAATGAGAAGCCATGATTTGCCAGCAGATTTTGCTGCAATGTGAATAGTGTTAACGACCTACCTAACTTACTAGGCTATTGAATAGTTCCAAACACCAATCCTTAGTTAATTAATGTTTAAGCTCTAACACTCTCACATCCGTACATCTTCGCAATTGGTAATGGAGATATTATGTCATCCACTAGCATCGACCAAGTCAGACCTAAAGACTTATACACTGGCTCTGTCTACGAGATCATCACTCAACACGGTTCAAGCATTTCAGAAAAAGCGTTTATCTCGCCAAACATTCCTGAAAAGAAGCTCAATGGAGCCATCAAGGGAGGCACAGGTAACACATGTGATGTCGAAGATGTTTACATGATCGTAGACTTAACTCTCTTTGGCAGTGCAACTGATTGTCTTCTCTTTAGCAATGACAGCTTGTACATCAAAGAGCTTCTCGAAGACTCTCGTAGACTTCCATACACTTTAATCAAAGAGGCAAGAGAGAAACTCGTTACCAAAAGAGATAAGGACGAGGTTAAGGTCAGTAGATATTTAGAAATTGAATTGAATACTGGCTATGTGCATAGCTTTGATATTTTCCAGCTTGAAATTCTGGAAACAGCCAAGCTTATCAACTCGATCATTAATGCTGTACAGCGCCCTCAAGAAGAAAAAGCTGCCGAAGAAAAAGAGAGTCTCATCAAGCGCATTCCACTTGAAGACATGCCAGAAGAGATTCGTATTGCCTATGTCAAAGCGATCATTTCTCTGTTCATGGATGATGGCCAAATCTCAAGTGCAGAGTTTTGTGAGATCTATGCCTTAATTGCTAGACTCAACCTTCCTACTGATATTAGACAAAAACTTATTTTCTTCAATAACACCAGTGAGTCAGCAGTGGATATAATCAGGGGCGTGTTACCTCAACTTGATGAGGCTGCTAGGGTAGAAATCATCCACTCCCTTGGCAAAGACATGATCTATGTGCTTGGCAAAACCTCAAATCTTACTTGGGATCAAAGCCCAACTATCAGTCGCTATGTTAAAGAGTTCAAGATCTCTCAAGAGCAGATTGAGTTCTACATTGATGCAATTGAATCTGATGAAAAGCTATTCGATGACAACGTTGATGACTCAGGTTTAGAAAACGGCATGCGTGCTGTAATTTCTTCAGCTGCTGGTGTCGGCGTTCCAATTGCAGCTTTGTACTTTTCAGGTTCTGTTGTAGGTCTATCAGCTGCAGGTATTAGCTCTGGTTTAGCAGCACTTGGCTTAGGCGGTCTGTTTGGTCTTTCTGGAATGGTTACTGGCATAGGTGCTCTGTTAGTAATTGGCTATGGTGCTAAGAAAGGCGTTGATATCCTTTCTGGTAAGAGCGATATCGAAAAGCGTAAGAAGAAAGAGTTGATGCTGTATGCTGTATGTAATCAGCTCAACAAGACCATCAACCTTATCATTGAGGACATCAGATTCTTCACCAATCAATACACTGACCTAATGGCTCGCTATGATGCTCAAACTGAAGAGCTTGAGACTGTTTTAGACAAGCTTAATAATCTAATGGCTCGTATTAAGCGTATGTCTGATAGCGGTGCATCCATGGTGCAAAACTCCAACAAAGTTAACTGCTTGGCTATTAAACAGTCTATTCCTCGCCTCTTAGACGAAGAACGCTTAAGTGTTCTGACTAAAGACGCTACTAAGAAGAAACTCTACTCTTTGATCATTCAGTTCTACGAGAAAGGCGAGGATCTTAACTCTTCTGGTGAAGTCATTACTGTTTATAGACTCAAGAATGACCTCGAAACTGAAGAGCTTGAGATGATCCAAAAGGGCCTTGAAGCTTTAGACTACTTCTCTGCATCAAGTATGGCCATGCAAGGTATTTCTAAGCTTAAGAGTTTCTTTAACTAGCACAGCCTTACTCAAGCATACACTAAGCTTTAGTTAAGTCCCTTAGAGGGCCTTTGCGTAGTTTAAAGATGCTCAAATAGACTAAGAATAAGAGCAATACATGTTGATATGTATTGCTCTTTTAGTAGGTATTGATATGGTCTTTGGATTTTTTAAAAAGACAATTAGCGTTCAAAAGAAAGTAGCGCAAATCGTTACAGCACAACACGATCGCCTGACTAAAACTAAGGGCAACATCGGAACATTGTATAAGCATGGAGCCAAGATCGAAAAGTCTCAAGATATATTTGATGCGCGTTTAAATGATGTTAACAGTGCTATTGATGAGATCGACCGCTACTTAGATGCAAGACCAAATCTTAAGATCGATAGCTCTGCAATTAACGATCTTGATGACACCATCAATGCTTTGCAAAAGTTAGCTGATCATCGCAAGCAAAAGGAAATGGGCGATGGTAATAGCAAAGCCGATGCTATCTACAGACAAAAGCGTAGTGAATACCTTAGCGAGTACACTGATGTAGATACAATTAAATCAGACGGGTCATTCGATAGCCTGTATGATAGTACTCATGAGTATGCTCAAAAGAATAATGTAAATCTTGATATCAATATAGCTAAATTACTTAGCCCTCAAGAAAAACGCGACTTACATAATCTCATAGAAAAAGACTTCAAAATCAAACGCCCTGAGCTTGATGCAACCGACTATACTCTTGCTGCGACATGCGGTCTTATTGCCGGCATTGTAGATGTGATCTTTGTTGGTGCCCCTGGTGAAGGTGTCATTACCAAGAAAGTTGATGCAGCTGTCAATAAGGCTGTAGAGGGCTTTGCTCGCTTTCATGGATGGCCAAATGGCAAAGATATAGACTCTATGTCAAATCCTACTGCAAGTGCTATTGGCTATTTAGAGCGTATTTACAAGGTTAACTATGATCAAAGTATTAGTACGCAAGTAGATAGACAGTTTCATCTAAGCCCAAGTAACCACCACCTTAAGAACTTAGCTCACTCACCGGATCTCATTGGCTTGTTCTTCTCTATCGTAGATCAGTTTAACAGTACTTCTCATTTTGCCTCGAGCGGTCAAATCTTTGTTATTGACACTGACACTATGGAGCTAAAAGGAACAACCATTGTAGGAAAAATCCTATGCGGCATTGCCAATTGGTTTGGCCATCTCATGTCAGATGTCGCTGGCTCCTCAGGTGCACAAGGACGTGGTAGCGGCATTCCGATTCCGTTTTTCAACCTCACACAAATATTTGGTAACTTCGGCTCCTTTGGCCAACATCGCCAAGACTTTTCAACCATTTGCTCACAAGTGTTCGAAAAGGGCTACGACTTCCGTCATGGCATTGCGCTAGCTGTGCCTGTATTGCTATGTGAAGGCTTAGTGCGTCTTGTCAGAACCATTAAGATTGTGTACATCGACAAAAAGCCATTTGATCTTTCACTTATCTCTGCAACTAATGCAGAGACACGACGCATGTTACTAGTTGCCCAAGGAGCACTGTTAGCGGTGGACTTCACCGATGCATTTATACGTTCCAAAGGCTCAATTGTTAACCTGCTCCTGCGCACTAACATCATCGCCTTATATCGCTTCTCATACCTCTCTTACAAAGAAGCTTGCGAGTACCTACTCAAAGGATATATTGACGAGGATAAGGTCAATAAGTACCTAGATGAAGAGTACAACCGTCTACTAAAAGACCTCAAACGCTTTGGTACATAATTGCACTTACCCACATCAAATGAAGATCATGGCAGGCCTTTGACATAAACAAAGCCCCGCAAATAAAGATCGTAACGTTGCCATTCACATAGACAAAGCCCCGCATGATTAAGATCATGCGGGGCTTTTTATGTGGCCTAAGGAATGTAGCTCCTTAGGCGAAAATGTACTGTAGTGTAAATGCAGCTAGCTTTTGACTGCAGCTACTCCTTGCTTACGGTCTTATTAAGATCGCTAAAGCGAGTCATGTTAAGAAGCAGGAAGTTGCCAGAGACGTTCTTTGAGTGAGCAACCATTTCCTTAGAATGTGAGATTGGCAGGATGCCATAGTCTTCAACTAAGATCTTCTGGGCTTGTTGATAGAGCTTGTTGCGAGCTTCACCGTTAGGAGTTGTAACTGCCTTGGCAATTAACTCATTGAATTTCTCGTTCTTGTATAAGCCCTGGTTTGATACAGGATCATCGGTGCTAAAGATGCTAATGTAGTTATCAGCGTCACCATTGTCACCGCCCCAACCAATAAATGCGATATCCCAATTGTCGGTTAAGAGCTTAGCGCGGTAAGTACCCCAGTCGTATACCACGATATCGAGCTTCACACCAACCTTATCTAAATAAGACTGTACAGCCTCAGCTAAAACCTGACCACCAACAGTGTTGTAGAAACGAGCGTTGGAATAAGTCATAGCGGTAAGCTTAGTAATGCCTTTTTCCTTGAAGAACTTCTTAGAAGCCTCAGGATCATAGGTTGAGGATACTAAGTTCTTATCAAAACCAGGCATCCAAGATGGCATATATGAAGGAGCGTAATCTGCATAGCCCTTGTAGAGAGTCTGTACCAGCTCAGGAACGTTGATAGCCTGAGAAATAGCCTTACGCACTGCTACATCCTCGGTTACGTAGCCCTTGCGGAAGTTATATACCATGTAGTTAGTATTGTTACCCTCAACAGTAAAAATCTCACCACCACTGGCCTTAATCTCTTCGATAACATTGCCATCGATACCGTTGATGATGTCAACCTCACCGTTCTTTAACGCAACTACACGAGCTGAGGTCTCTTTCATGATGCGGTAAATAACGTTCTGAACCGGAGCCTTCTCACCCCAGTACTCATCATTACGTGTGAGAACGATCTGCTGACCACGATCCCATGCAACAAAGCGATACGGGCCAGTACCAACAGGATTCTGCATCAGGCTGTTGTTGTACTTCTTAAGCGCAGTTGGAGAGGCAATAGGGGCAGCAAAGGTCATAGCCATGAGATTTAAGAATGGAGTTAATGGCTTTTTGAGAGTGATTCGTAAGGTGTGCTCATCAACTACCTCTGTCTTTGCAATGCCGTCTAATACGAGAGGGGCATAAGACATCTTCTCAACGCGGTTCTCAGGGCTCTGACGATCAAAGTTAAACTTTACAGCCTCAGCATTAAATGGGGTACCGTCATGGAACTTAACGCCCTTGCGTAAGTTAAAAGTATAAACAAGACCATCATCTGAAATAGTCCAGCTTTCAGCTAAAGCAGGCTCAACCTCTACAGTTCCTTTCTTAAAACGCAGTAATGACTCGTAGATGTTGATATTCATATTAGCTGAATCCATATCGTCAGCTAAAGCTGGATCGATACCTAATGGTTCAGTTGAAGTAGCAAAGAAAATGTTATCCTGCGGAGCGCGGGAAATTGGAGCTGCAGATACTGCACCGGCGGTAACTGAAACCGCTACTGCTGCGGCGAGCAGGGACTTGAGTAATGCCTTCATATTAATAGCAATCCTAAATGACTCATGATCAAATAAGCAATTAGTGTTAGCTTTAGCAATCGATCATGGTAGTTAATCTCTCTGCCGCCTAATACTTTCTGAAAAGCTGTGCATGATCTGGTCGGCAGGACGGAACACCGTCTTTTGTCAGGACGGAAATCAGTCTTACTGTGCATACATTCTTATTTAAGGCTTTATCACAAGCAATATATTCACCATATCGGTGCATCATATATTTAAGTGCACCACAACAAAACATTTAACAAACAAACTCATGATTTTGTACGTTTTAAAATATGTACACCTAGCAGCATCACCCAATTCAAAGCTTACCTCTCTATGTATAGCCACATATGTATCGCATATATAAGCGCTTACTAACTCAAGAGATCACGCAATTAATCTATAGTTACTACCATCAATATGAGCTAGCCTAACTAACGCTAAAAGAACACTCCTGCTCAAATTTTGTAGCAAGCTACCTACCTTAAGCCCTGAACATCATTAAAAAACATAAATTTTGCCACCAAACAGTGCACGGTTTCACACCCACCTCACCCAACAGCTCAGTGCTATAGCTAAGTGGACTCACTTAACGACCATGCATCTTTTAACTGTTAATTGCCACAAGATCATGTGATCTTTTGATGTAGACCGCTGCTTTATCTATGTAGCGATCAATGCAAAAAGTCCACAAATGCCCAGGCTCACATCTACCATGCTCCACAAATGCCCAGGCTCACATCTACCATGCTCCACAAAAGCAAAAGCCCCGCACAAGGTAGCTTTACCTGGCGGGGCTTTTTG
>Strawberry_p1__coassemble_1957_pt1 | contig 24871 bp, 13 predicted proteins | sample Strawberry_p1__metabat2_high_PE_007 | metagenome-assembled genome bin Strawberry_p1 | reverse complement strand
TAGCCACATGGTTAAGCCTATCTCCTTGGACTACAAATAAGTCTGTCCATAGGAGTAGCTAAGAGTAGCAATAAGATGGGGTGGAGATGACTCACTTAAAGCTGTGGATGCTGGTAGTGAATAGGAAAGGTATTTGAGTAAAGATAAGATTTTCAGGGCGTAGAAACGAAAAAAGAACACCAAGGTGTTCTTCTTTTTAGCGGGTGGGCACCAACTACATCCCGGTACCTCATTACACAAATTTGGCTGCTTCGTTCCCGACCTGACCAATTGATCTGCGAATAAGTACGAGAGAGCTGGCACCCGCAAAACTTATGCTTAAATTATACAATAAGAACTTAGCATAATACAACACCTTTGCACCTCCAAGCTCAAATGCTACTAGAACTATGTGATCTATATGCTGTTTGTTGGGCAAAGTAGTGTAGTTTAGAGCTAAGTTTAGAGTCTTGTTTGGTGCATAAAAATTGAGTCATTATGCTAAAATAGGCGACTTTTAAGGGCTAAGGTAGAGAGCTTAATGCTCTAGCTAGTCTTTTAATCTTGGCACCTTACTCTTGTGTTTGTAACTGTACAGTTTGGCGGTGATTCTTTTATGGCAAAGCGCAAAGTTAGCGGCATCTTCTTATTGGATAAGCCAGAGGGTATTTCATCTTCAGGCGCATTGGTTAAATGCCGTGGCATCTTCTCAGCTATGAAAGGCGGCCATACAGGTGCTTTAGATCCTTTAGCCTCAGGTCTACTTCCAATCTGTCTTGGCGATGCTGCTAAGTTCTCTTCTTTCTTTTTAGAAGGACGTAAGCGCTATATAGCTGAGGGTACTTTAGGCAAGACCACTACTACTTGTGATAGAGAAGGTGAGATTGTTTTAGAGCGCGATATTGGTGATGCTTTAGAACGTCTTGAGTCAGTACTTGAGAAGTTTCGTGGCACTATCACTCAAGTCCCACCAATTTACTCAGCTATCAAGGTTAATGGCAAAGCCTTATATCAGTACGCTCGCCAAGGACGCGAAGATGAGATCGAGATTCCTAAGCGTGAGGTTGAGATTTTAGAGCTTAAGCTTTTAGAAACTACCGCTACCACCTTCAAAATCGAAGTCTACTGCTCAAAGGGCACTTACATTCGCACTTTAGTCTCAGATATTGGTGAGGCTTTAGGCTGCGGTGCATACGTAACTATGCTGCGTCGTACTTACGTTGAGGGCTTACCAGCAGGCAAGATGACTGAGCTTGCTACTATCAAAGAGTTAGCTGATTCACGTGAAAATAAGAGCGACTTTAGTGAGCTTGATAAGCTTCTCATTCCAGTAGATGAGGCCTTAAACAATCTGCCTAAGGTTCATATTCCACTATCCATGGCTGATCCATTAAGCCATGGTATGAAGCAGGGCAAAGACTTATCTTTATGCACCCTGCCAGAGGGCGGACTCAAGGCAAATGACATCTTCCAGGTTCGCTACAACGGCTACTTCATGGGCGTATGCTATTTAAGCGAGGATGGTTACATCACTCCTAAGCGCATGATGGATCCAGAAAGCTTTGCAGCTTTTGTTAAAAGCGAAAGCAAGTCCTAGTTTCAACCACATCACTCATGGCAAACAGCAAGGCAAGAGTGCAGCCTTACCTCAGCATTGGAGTGCAACGTAAATGCTCTACCAATGCTTATGTTAGGCCTACTCTGAACCTAGCAGGGTAAATGCTATATCGTAGCTTGGCTAAGGCTAACTTAAGCCAAGACAGCGCGATCTTTTGTCAAATCTAACTTAAGCCAAGGCAGCGCGATGTTTGGCCGCTATCAAGGTCCACAACTTCAAAAGTCCCGATTTGAGCAACACCCCTTAAGCCAACTCTATTTCTGAATCATCTAGCTTTCAACACGCCTTCAGCCTTTAGCTCAATTGCAGTGGCAATCTTAAGAAGACTAGCCTCATCGAGGTAGAGCTGTGGTGCTGTGCGGGCGCTTTGATAGTCTAGATTTGTAAGTATGATGGGGCAATTTGTTGTGTTTGTGAATAGGCTCACAATCGACAAATAGGATAAAATGCACCTTTTGTTGATGGCTATATTTTGCATAGCAAAGATTTTTGCTAGATGTGGCATAGCGCTCAGTGCAAATTACTTGATTTGTGTATGATTAAAGTGTTTTACTGCGCTCTTTTTATAGCTAACAAGATATTTAACGCTATAGTTTGTAAATAAGAGTTGCCGTAAGTGCTGTTTAAATTGTGGCAATCATGTTGTTTAAACAATTTTGAGTATCTGTCTTAACTTGAATGGTTTAAGTTAGGTTAAGACAATCATCATATGCTTGTGATTTAAAAGCTTATTCGTTTTTTTAACTTGATGGCGTGGATGAAGAGCGCTGTCTAAAGATTTAACCTCAATACTTATTGCGCTAGCTAGTAGGATTGAGGCTCACTTGTGTGAAAGTGAGTCGTTGACACCTTTTGCGGAGATATTGGCTTGAACAGATTTCTGAAGATTAACAAGATTAGAGATCTGAGCAGAGTGTTCATTATTCCTATAATGATCATGTCTGGCGTGCTGATTTTGGTACTGTATCTTGACATGGTTAAGATCCAGGACAAGTCTGTGCTGCTTGTAGATCAAGCTATTCCTAATATTGAGAAGATGCAAAAGGGCTCGGTAAACCTGCTGCAGCTTAAGCTCAATATCGACATCATGACCTCATCAGTCGATAAGAATCATTGCACCCAAGCTTATATCGGTGCAGTAAAGATTTTAGATGAGGCCTCCATTTTCAATCGCGATAACTTTGCTAAGCTTAGTCATGATCTTCGCTTAGAGGTTAACCGTTTGTGGAAGTTACGTAATCAGCTTGATGAAGTTAGAGCTACTGTCCACAATTCCCTTCACTATATGGACATGTTGATGTATCTCATCGTGTCCGATCAGCCATATCTCTTCCCTGAGTATGAGCAAACTGTTGCTAGTTATTTAGATCTTTATCAGACCAGTGCGTATAAGCGTGAGCTTGCAGACTTCCATGCTGATAACATCGCTATGTTAACTGAACGTTTTAGCTCGAAGTTTGATCTTGTTGGTTTCTTAAATGAAAACCCTCAAGAGCCTCAAAAGTTCACTGATAAAGCAGACCGTATTAATAAGCTTTTAAATCAGGCTTTACTGCAGCTCAATGAGCACAAGGATCACTTTGATCTACAAAGCCAAAAAGAGCTCTATGAGTTTGTAAATGAAAACAACAAGCATCAGCCAGATGATTTCTCCAACCGCATTGAGCAGTATGGAAACGACTTCAAAGATGCTCAGGCAGCCGCCATTCGTGATGCACAAGCTAATACCAAGAATGTCGAGTCAAACGATGCATCTGTAGACAATGTCAAAGAGGATAATAGCGTAGGCCCATATGCATCATCACCATATGCAGGTAAGAAGACTTACAAGGATGATGTGCTCTACACAAGTCAGCTAAAGTCCATTATGGAATCATCTGAGGGGGCTATTGATGGACGTATTGCTAACTCTGTAAATGCAGCAGCAAAGGCTAATGCTAAGAATGATGCCACTGTTATGGCTGACACAATTGCCTCTCATGGTAAAGTTCAAGAAATGTCAGATACTAAGACAACATCATCAATTGAGCAGCTTGCTACTGGCATGGATGAAGTTGGATTAACCGAGGAAGAGGCTTCTGTCATTGCGCAAGATCGCTCCTTGACTAACGTTAAACCAACCATTCGTGAAGAAGTTAAGCACATCAGAAAAATAAGAAACCACAATCTTAAAATGCTCGGCTATTACGAGCGTGAGTTTGAGCGCTTCTTACCTCTGTGGGATATCTATTTACGTCTGCAAGAGAGCTTTGTGCAGGACATTAATTCTGCACGTATGAAGGTTGATGCCCTTTCAGAGGCGTACACAGTAAGTGGTATAAAAGAGCTGCATAAGGATCTTAGAGAAATTACCTCTTTAGCATCTGAAATTAAGCCAATGATGGTTGGAACTTTATTATTCTCTGTTATTGGTTTCTGGCTCATCATGTTCTTGATTAAGCGTCGCATTATTGAGCCACTGCAGACCATTGCTCACTTGCTAATTAGATTCCGTTACACCAAGAAGATTGAGATCGCAGCTTACTCAGGGTTCTTCAAGAAAGATCACTTACTTGAGATCCGTGAGGTTATTGATGTACTGCCTCAGATCTTTGATGATTACAGTGCGATTAAGCAAAACGAGAGTCACTTAAAGCAGCGTTATGAAGAGCTGGTTATTCACTCTAAGTACGATGGTTTAACCAAGGTATTTAACCGTGGCAGCCTCAATGCTTTAGTCAAAGAGATCGGCAATTCAACGCCAGCATCTTTTGCTATTTTAATGGTGGATATTGACTTCTTTAAGAAGCTCAATGACTCCATGGGTCACCAGTGCGGTGATGAGGTGTTATTTGCTGTAGCTCAGACTCTCCACTCTAACTTAGCTAAGAAAGACTTAGTCTTTAGATACGGTGGTGAAGAGTTCTGTATCATCTTGTCTGATGTAAATACTCAGAATGCATACAAGATTGCCGATCGTCTGTGTAAGCGTATTGCCTCATTAAAGTTGATAAACAAGGGCGCAGAATCTGGCTTAGTTACGATCTCAGTGGGTCTGTCTACGGTTACTACTTCAGAAAATCAGTACCGCATCAACGATCTGATTAAGCAAGCAGACAAGGCTTTATATAACGCTAAGAATTCTGGACGTAACTGCGTTTGCATTTACAACAATGTTGAGGGAGAGGTCTTAGAAGAGGCTACTCATAACGACATCTCCATTGAGCATGCTGACGATAAGCTTTTCTGCGCAGTAAATATCAGTGGTGACAATACTGATGCATCTAGCAATGATGAAGTAGCCGATGCAAGTGCATCATCAGAACACAATACTTCAGCTAAGGCCTATGCAAGCTCTATTTCAGATAATGCTAATGCTAGTTCAGCGAGTGCTGCAGCTGCGTTATCAAGCTTAGTTGCGGCCAACGTCAATGCATCTTCTATTAGTCTAAATGTTGGAGAAGATGATGCAGACAATGCTGGCCATTTAAAGGCTGATAGCCAAGATAGCTCCACTTCATCATATTTATCAGATGAAGAGGCAGCTACCTACTTAGATGAGACTAGAAAGTTTCTATCTGACGAGGAAGAGTCTCAAGAGACGCAAAGCGATGACATTACTAATGTCCATAGCTATGGCTGGCTTGACGGCTTTGAGTATTTTGAGAACCAAAAGAGACGAGAAAAAGAGCAAAAAGAATCATCTGACGTTGATGGCGATGATGATAAGGTCGCACAAAACGATGATGATTCTATCGATGACGAGCAGTTAGTTGATGCAGTGCTCTCTATTGCCACTGGCCGTCCTGCAAATGATATATCTAAAACTCGCTGTCAAAGATCTTCAAGCGTAAATGCGCACTCAGTTGAAGCTGAGAGTTCTGATTACAATCAGGCGTTCGAGTTTGATCTGCCATCAGAAGATACAGATACTGAAGAGGTTACAAAGAGCGAGCCTAAAAAAGCATCAGATTCAATCGAAGAGCTCAGTAACATCAAACAAAAGATCGCTGAATCTAGACCATTTGATGTTATGAGTGAAGCTGACTCAGCTTTAGCTGACAGTGACATTCAAGGCCCGATTGCAACTTATACTAGTTACGTCGATAAGAGTGTGGAGAACAAGGTTGATGAGGAAGCTTCACAAGAAGACTCCGATGTTACTCCTTTGCAGTTAATCTCGAACATGGATGATTCTAATGAGTCAGACTCTAGCAATATCGATGAGCTGATAGCACGAGCCGAGGATGATCAAGAGTCAGTATACCACTCAAGCCTTTATGCCTACGGTATTGATTCATCTATTGCTGATGCGCCAAAGGAGCGTATCACTCAGATGAAGGCCTTGCTCACTGAGGTCTCTAAAGTTAAGGGAGACATAACTGACTCTGACATCAGTACAAGCGAAGTAGCCGATGACTCTCAAAAGCCTCTAGCTGATGAAGCTGATCTTGAAGGCGACCTTAAAGCTAAGGATGATAAGCCTCTTGAAACTATTGAGCAGCTCAAAGAGCAAATTCTCAAAGAGTCTGATAATGGCAATGAGAAAAATGCTAAAACTGTAGACGCATTAGCTCCTGATGCCATTGTAAGTCCAGTAATTGAAAAAGATGGCTTTGCTGAGGTTTCAGTTACTAGCAATAAGAAAGATTTTGCAGCTGTTATCGTTCCAACAAAGGAAGACAAAAGTTAGAACGACTTTGATATTTTTACTCAAAATCTAATACAGTATGAGTAGAGTTGTATCTAGTTTTTAGCATAACTACATAATCTAATCACTCAAAATGGCTAGTCTATTGAGCATAAATTCGATAGATTGGCCATTTGTCTTTTATAAGCATCAATTTGTGAAAATCTAGTATCTTATCCTCTTAGCTCATTTTGTGACTTTTAGCAATGGTGGTTGCGCCATATTTTTTATGTTCCTAACATAAGTAAAACGTAAATTTTGTGATAAGATTCATACAAAATTTTTGACGAGTATCCCGCGTAATAGATCAGGGTCTAAATACCTCTATAAAGAAGTTTATGGAAGGTGCAGGCAAATGGATTTATGCGTACGGCAGCCTATGGTCGCAACCTTAGGCAAGATACGGTTAAAAATGACAGTTATTCTTTTAGTGTTTGACTGAATCAAAGCTATTTTAGTAACCATGTAAGTGCCAAACATAAGGTCACAAAATAAGACATGTGTTGGCAAACTAATGTGCTTTCAAATAGTTAAATGTGATTGCAAAGCTGCTATGAGGCTTTTTGCTACACGCTATTTACCTTACGAAGGCACAGATGCCGAGTGCTCTTTAGACTCGGCTTTTTTGTTTAACTAAATGCACTGCGATTTAGACTCAAACCAAGTAAATACAGTATTGAACTTCTAAGACTAACTTGTCGTACTAATATACAGAGTTATGAGCTAAGGCTCTTACGTGTAACCACTAGCTAAGTAAAGTAACCGTGTGCTACGGTGTAAAACTTGTACCTCTAGACTAGTGCTCTGCCACTTTATGCAATCCCTTGCACCGCAGCATGGTGGATTACAAAGCATCAGCTGATAAGAAAGTCAGCTAAGAGAAATCAATTAATCAGATAAAAGAGTAATCTAGGTTGCTTACTAGTTAAGTGACACGCTATTGCTTTTGTTTGTTGATTCTCGCGCAAGGTGAATACGCTACCGCATCGAGGCAAATACTCAAAGATAGGCGGTGGATAATTGGACTCTGTAGATTGGTAAGATAGGTTAGCGCTGACTCGACATTACATCTAAACGGAGACAAGAGATGACTCAGCAGTATCAGCAGTACGGATATCAGCAGCGTGCAGTCGCACAGCGCACCGCTATGAATCCATCAACTTCAACTGCTTCTGCACACCCAACTACTGTTTACAACAATAGCAACTTAAGCTCCCAGCCTTACGGCACTTCTGCCGCTCAGGCCGCTGCTGCTCGTGCTCGTGCATTAGCCGCTTCTGCAGCTGCTCAGCGCTCACTTGGTGCTACTCCAGAAGTTCAGCTCAAGAACTTCATCCACTACACTCGCAAGTCTTTAAACATCAGCCAGCGCGAGTTATCCAAGATGAGTGGTGTAAACCAGTCTAATCTCTCCAAGATCGAGAATGGCATCATCAATCCTTCTATCGCTACCATTCAGAAGGTTGCCGCTTGCTTAGGCCACAAGCTTGAGCTCCGTTTCGTTCCAACCTACAACGAAACCTACAAGTCTTAATTTAAGACCAAGCTACGTAGCATCGCAACAGCATGCTACCCACAGTAGCTTCATGCCGTCACAGCTCATCAATAAACCATGAGCTCCCACAATCAACGGCATCAAAATATTATTGCCTTGCTCCTAGCAGCAAGTAAGCAAAAGGGCTCCACCAGGGCATCCTGCCCTGAAGCCCCTTTGTTATCTCTTAAATTTCCCCGATTTTTCGCAAGTTTAACAAGTCATTTTGCTATGACCAGCTTTCTTGCGTCCTGAAAAATCATAAAAAAGCTAGCGACTTTTATCACTCTCAAATAAAAACGCCGGGCAGGGCCCGGCGTGAAGTCATGTTGGAAATGAAAGCTTATTATTAACGGATATTCAGGATGCTATCCATTACAGTGTTCTGAGTCTGCAGAGACTGTGCGTTAGCCTGATAGTTACGCTGAGCAGTAATAAGTTCAACTAACTCGTTGGTCAGGTCAACGTTAGAAAGCTCGAGGTTAGAGCCCTTAATGGAGCCTGCAGAACCTGAGTTAGCTTCCTTAGCGATAGCCTCACCAGATGCATTAGACTGCTTCCACTGAGTGTCACCAATCTTGGTTAAGCCTTGCTGGTTGGCAAAGTCTGCCATGGCAACCTTAGCAATGTTCTTAACCTGGCCATTAGAGTACTCACACTGAATAATGCCGTTCTCATCAACTGACATACCAATGAGAATACCAGTTGCATAGCCATCATTAGTAGGAGCCTGACTTACAGAGAAGTTAGAAGAACCGTACTGTGTTGCGCCAAACTGAATATTCAGATGCTGATGAGGATCTACACCCTGGCCAATAGCTGTGTGTAAAGAACCATCGCCTATATATAATGGTTTCTTACCATTACCATTGGCATCATTTTCAAAAGTTGGATCATCTAAGCCACCAGCAATACTACCTGCAGCACCACCTGGATAGCCAAAGAAATGATGACGCAGACTGTTTTGTAACGGATCACCTGCTACATATTTTTCACCAAAGTTTACAAGTTCAACTTTTTCTGGAATGCGGCCAATAACCTCGCCAGAAGCATTAAATGTCAGTTGGAAACCAAACAGGTTTGCACCCGCGTCCTCGGATTTACCAGTTGGTACAGTAACTGCGATTGGATTCTTATCCCACTTGGCTTTTGGATCGCCTGCTACGTCAGCTGGCTTACCATCAACATAAGGAATTACGACCCAATTAGTATTGTTAGACTTGTCTGCATCTGGACCAGTCTTGATCATGTAGTAAGTCAATGTGTGAGAGCGACCTAATGAATCATGAATAGTCTGTGAAGTTGATGCGGTATAAGTACTAGCATCATTATGGTCAAAATTAAGGAAGTACTGTTTTACCTTTGCATTATCTGCCTGTGCTGCTGGAAGTACTTGTCCATTTTCGCCACGAAGAACGCCATATTTGGCGTCATCTGCAGTGATTTCAGCACCATTTTGATCCCATGGATCTTCTTTAACACCTTGTGGTGTGAATGCAGGCTTGTCAGCAGGAAGATTTACACCAATTGATACATTGGTGGACATCTGTGGAGCACCAGTATCAGCTGGAAGCTTAATGTTATGAGTGCTGCTAAGATCTAAAGAGGTAGTACTGCCATCAGGGTTAACATCCCAACCTTGGAGGAAGTCGCCCATGGCGGTAACTACATAGCCTTCCTTGTTAATCTGGAAAGCGCCGTTACGGGTGAAAGTCTGTGCGTTAGAGCCAGGGCCTTCAAGAACAAAGAAGCCATTACCTTGGATGGCCATATCCAGTGGGTTACCAGTATCACCAGATAAAGCGCCTTGAACAAACTGCTGAGATACTACAGTGTTCTGTACACCCATACCAGAGTTGGTCTTAGAGTTTGTGAATACGCTATTTGCATAAACGTCGGCAAACTCAGCACGTGACTTCTTAAATCCGTAAGAATTGGTATTAGAGATGTTATTAGAAGTCACATCAATGTGCTTCTGAGAGTTCTTAATACCGCTAACTGAAATTCCAAACATGACATTAGCTCCAAATATAGTACAGTTTTAGTCCGTGTAGGTCTCTACACTAAAGTTGATAGCCTACAAAGGCTAAAAACCGTCCTTAATACTGTAAATATAACAGCAATACATATGCCAAGTTTAATAAAAATTACAACAAACAAAAACGCCGGGATGAACCCGGCGCTAGTTATGCTGGAATTAAAAAACTAACTTAGCGAATGTTCAGGATGCTGTCCATTACAGTGTTCTGAGTTTGCAGTGACTGTGCGTTTGCCTGATAGTTACGCTGAGCTGTAATAAGCTCAACTAACTCGTTAGTCAAGTCAACGTTGGAAAGCTCAAGGTTTGCGCCTTTAATAGAACCTGCAGATCCTGAGTTTGCTTCCTTGGCAATAGCCTCGCCAGAGGCGTTGGACTGCTTCCACTGAGTATCGCCAATCTTAGTTAAGCCTTGTTGGTTGGCAAAGTCTGCCATGGCAACTTTTGCAATATTCTTAACTTGGCCATTAGAGTACTCACACTGAATGATGCCGTTCTCATCAACAGACATACCAATGAGAATACCAGTTGCATAGCCATCGTTAGTAGGGGCCTGACTTACTGAGAAGTTAGATGAACCGTACTGGGATGCTGCAAATTGAATATTTAGGTGCTGAGCTGGGTCAACGCCTTGGCCTAATGCACTATGCAGCGTACCAATCTGACCCTCGTGGCCTTTTCGGTCAAAGGTTTCATCTTTGATATTGGCATTACCTTGATTCAGAATACCTGTATCGTTATTGCCAGCAGCAGGTGCATTAGGATTGCCAAATAAAGTCTGTCTTAAACTGGATGGAATTTTTGCATCAACGGCCAAACCCTCAGGAGGATTTACTAACTCAACCTTTGGAGGTATTTGCTGAACCACTTCACCTGATGGGTTAAAGGTCAACTGAAAGCCAAAAAGATTTGACTTGGAAATAGTTGATTTGCCGTCAGGTACGCTTACTACAACAGGGTTATCTTTATATGTAGTATTGCCGTCTAAGCCTGCGCCAGCAACGTCTACAGGATGACCATTAACATAAGGAATAACAGTCCAGTTGGTGTTATTTGAATCCTTAACATCAGGTCCGGTCTTGATCATGTAGTAAGTTAGTGTATGAGCACGACCTAAAGAGTCATGAATGGTCTGAGATGTTGAGGCATCATATGTAGAAGCATTCTCAGGATCAAAATCTAAGTAATACTGCAACATCTTGGCATTCTGAGGTACTTGACCATTGCCATTTCCTAGTACTGCGCCATTTTGACCACGGTATACTCCGTATTCAGGAAGGTGTGTTGGTGCAGCAGGTGGTGCTGGGTTTTGAGGGAAGTCCTGTCCTGTCCAAGGATCTTTTCCTGTGATATGAATAGGCTTGTGCGCTGGTTTGTCAGCAGGGAGGTTTACACCAATGGATACATTGGTGGACATTTGTGGTGCGCCAGTATCAGCAGGAAGACGGATGTTGTGAGTATTACTCAGATCTAAAGAGGTGGTAGTACCATCTGGGTTAACATTCCATCCCTGGAGGTAGTCGCCCATGGCGGTAACTACAAAGCCTTCCTTGTTAATTTGGAATGCGCCGTTACGGGTAAAAGTCTGTGCATCAGAGCCTGGTCCTTCAAGTACAAAGAATCCGTTACCCTGAATCGCCATATCCAGCGGATTGCCGGTGTCACCTGACAGAGCGCCTTGAACAAACTGCTGGGAAACTACAGTGTTCTGTACACCCATGCCTGAATTGGTCTTAGAGTTTGTGAATACGCTGTTAGCGTAAACATCAGCAAACTCAGCACGTGACTTCTTGAAGCCGTAAGAATTGGTATTAGAGATATTGTTAGAAGTTACATCAATGTGCTTCTGTGAGTTCTTAATACCACTAACTGAAATTCCGAACATTTTCTATTCTCCTCTAGCCCCAATAACTCACAGAGTATATTGTTATAAACTTGATTTATATCGAGTTTAAAAGGACTTTTATAGATACAAGCATTCGTCATGCCACGGGGAGTTTGACGTACAAAAAAGCCGAGCAAATGCTCGGCTTTAAGTTATGTTCGGAAAAAGTTAAATATTAACGGATATTAAGGATGCTATCCATTACAGTATTCTGAGTCTGCAGAGACTGTGCATTAGCCTGATAGTTACGCTGAGCAGTAATGAGCTCAACTAACTCGTTGGTCAGGTCAACGTTAGAAAGCTCGAGGTTTGAGCCCTTAATGGAGCCAGCTGAACCTGAGTTAGCTTCCTTAGCGATAGCCTCACCAGATGCATTAGACTGCTTCCACTGAGTGTCACCAATCTTGGTTAATCCTTGCTGGTTAGCAAAGTCAGCCATTGCAACCTTAGCAATATTTTTAACCTGGCCGTTAGAGTACTCGCACTGAATAATACCGTTCTCATCAACAGACATGCCAATCAGAATACCAGTTGCATAGCCATCATTAGTAGGAGCTTGGCTTACAGAGAAGTTGGATGAACCGTACTGGCTAGCACCAAACTGAATATTCAGATGCTGATGTGGATCTACACCTTGACCAATTGCTGTATGTAAAGAGCCATCTCCAGTATATAAGGCCTTTTTATTGTTGTCTGCCTCAAAAGTCAAATCAACCTTATTAGGAAGAGTACCTTGATTTGGAGCGGCAGCATTGGCACCTGGGTATCCAAAGAGTTTGTGGCGTATGCTGTTTGCTAGAGGGTCTCCAACGTTCTTATCATTTTCTCCAAAGTTTACAAGCTCAACCTTTTCTGGTATGCGTCCGATAACCTCACCTGATGGGTTAAACTTGAGTTGGAAACCAAAAAGATTTGCACCTGCAATGGTTGACTTGCCTCCAACAGTTACAGCGACAGGGTTTTCATTCCATTTTCCACCAGGCTTACCCGCTACATCAGCTGGCTTGCCGTCTACATATGGAATAACAGTCCAGTTAGTATTGTTGGAGTCTTTAGCATCAGGGCCTGTCTTGATCATGTAGTAAGTCAAGGTGTGGGCACGGCCTAAAGAGTCATGAATTGTCTGTGATGTAGAAGCAGTATAAGTGCTAGCATCCTTTGGATCAAAATCTATAAAGTATTGAAGTACATTGGCGTCAGCAGGTGGTTGACCGTTTTGAGGTGCAACAATGTCACCATTCTCTTTACGATAAACACCATATTGAGGATCTGTAGGCGCTGGTTGGGCCCATGCTTTTCCTGTCCATGGATCTTCTTTTGGAAGATTAGACTTAATAGGATCTTTATCAGCTGGTAAGTTAACACCAATGGATACATTGGTGGACATCTGAGGAGCACCAGTATCCGCAGGGAGCTGAATGTTGTGGGTGTTGCTCAGATCTAAAGAGGTGGTAGTACCATCAGGGTTAACATCCCAACCCTGGAGGAAGTCGCCCATAGCGGTAACTACAAAGCCTTCCTTGTTAATCTGGAAAGCACCATTACGGGTGAAAGTCTGTGCGTTAGAGCCTGGGCCTTCAAGTACGAAGAAGCCGTTACCCTGGATAGCCATATCCAGTGGATTACCAGTGTCACCTGACAGAGCGCCTTGAGCAAACTGCTGGGAAACTACAGTGTTCTGTACACCCATGCCGGAGTTTGTCTTGGAATTAGTAAATACGCTGTTTGCGTAAACATCAGCAAACTCAGCACGTGACTTCTTGAAGCCGTAAGAATTGGTATTGGCGATATTGTTGGAAGTCACATCGATGTGCTTCTGTGAGTTCTTAATACCGCTGACTGAAATGCCAAACATGAGTAAAACCTCGAAAATTCTTAACTGAGTCGAGCTGATAGCTCGAATAAAAATCAACATGCTCTCCTGAGCGTTTGCTGTATGACCTGTATTGAGCAACGGGTGTGCCATTTAAAGAAAATATTTATTAAGAATTAATTAGGTTTTGTTTGTGTTTGGCTTGGATATGCGGTTTTATTTATGGCTTTACTGTTAAGTCGGGTGTACAAAGGCGTTCGTAATAGCCTATGATGTGAAAATTTGATTGTGTAGTGTATAGAGTTCTTGGCCGTTTTTGCCGCCTGGGTAAAGAAAATTTCTGAGAGGTTAAATTAGCGGCAAGCCTTGTTGCATAAGGCTTTATGAGCGATCAAAAGTTATTAAAATGGCTGTTATTTTGTGGTGGTTTGTAAGTAAAGATCACGGCTAGGGCTCGTGAGTTGAGATCGCGAGGTGGGATCGTGAGGGTGGATTGTGGGTTGAGATCGCTAGATGAGATCATGGGTTGAGATCGTGAGGCAGGATCGTTGGATATGAAAAAGGCAGCCGAAGCTGCCTTTATAATGGGGTTATCTAAGAGTAAGTGTTATCTTAGATCTTAGATGCAGGCTTTGAAGATGTATTGTTCTCTGCTGCCTGAGTGTTTGAATTGTTTAAAGACTCTACGGTTAGATCGTCGCTATTGCTTGCAGAAGTTGCTTCTGTAGAGGCAGTGGCGGTCTTGTTGTCTTCTTCGGCCTTAGATGACTCCTTTACATCGGCTGGATTGGAGGAGTGGCCCTTACCTAAGGTAACTGGGCAAGATGGAGCCTCAAAGGCATTAGAGGCGATCTTCCAAGCGGCAGCGGCGGCAGATGCGGCTTCCTCTGCGGTACGAATCTTATTGGTTCTTACGAGTTCCTTGTGGCTCTCGGCAAGCTCAGCAGGTAGCTTAACCATTAAAGAGGCAACGATAGCTACGATGATCATGCCTGACATCAGAATGAAGGTCAAATAGTATGAACCGAAGATGTAGGCAACAACGTAACCAAAGAGAGAGCCGATACCGAAGCCTAAATAGAGCAGGCCATAGTTCTTAGCAAGATTTCTAATACCGAAGTAATCGCTAATGATAGATGGGTAGATAGTTAAAGTACCGCCAAATGAGAAAGCGATCAGAGCGATTGCGGTAAAGAACAAAGTAGAGTTTAAAGGAATAGCTACTAACATTACGGTAGCAACTAATGACAAGATCTGATCAAAGGTAATCAGGCGGATTCGTGGCATCTTGTCAGAAAGTGCGCCCATGATAAGACGGCCAGCGATGTTAGCAATGGCAACTACTGAAACTGCAGTGGCTGCGTCAGATAAGCTCATATCAAGCAGTGCAGTACCTAAGTTTGAAGCCACACCAATGATGTACAGGCCAACCATGCAGTCAATAAAGAACATGACTGATAAGAGCCAGTATGGCAGAGTTCTGATAGCTGAATGCAGGTCGTATTCACGTTTAGATGCTGCAGAAGAGGTGGTGTTAATATACTTCATGGCATCGTAGATTAAGATAGCACCTAAGGTTACTACTGCAGTCATGATGACGCCCCAGTTAAGGACGGCAGTCTCAAGAGTGTAGTTAGTGAGCATGTAGCTATCAATGGTCTTAAAGATCAGAGAGCCTAAGCCATAAGCACCGATACACAGGGCGGATACTAAACCCTTATGCTTTGGGAAAAACTTAACGCAGTTAGTTAACACCAGCATATAGCCAAGGCCATCACCAAAGCCAAGCAGTGCACCTGCGCAAACATATAGAACGATAACGTTTGGAGCAAACGCAGCACCGAGTAAACCAAGACCACAGCACACTGCACTTAATGCAACTACGTTGGTCATACCAATGCGCAGCTTTAAGAAGCCAGAGCACAGGGAGCCTACGGCGATAAAGAGGGTCATGATACCGAAAGTAAATGCGATTACGCCGATATCAAGGTTGTACTTTTGACTAAGAGGTAGGTTGAATAATGACCAAGCGTATACAGTACCCAGAGCAAGGAGTACTAATAGCGAGCCGATAAGAGTCTTTGTCTGAACCATAGAATGGTGTTCTCCAGCCTGAAAACCCGATGGTAAAAGCAGCGCCATATGTTTCGGGATCAGTAGTTTAGATCGGTACTTTAATGGCACGTAGATGGTTTGAATGAATATGATTAGCTGTTGCTAACCATACTATCTACAAGAATATGCTATTTGTATGACATACCATTTTTGCCACTGCGATTAAACTATCAAAGTTTGATCGTGTGCACATTGTACGCAAATAAAATGATAATGATTATCAAGTGCAAAAAGACTTTCTGCAAATTTATGGTTTTTGCCACAACAACTCTCATTAGTAAGCACGCTATGGGTTTTTGCGGTAGTTGATAGTTTTGTTAACTTTATTGTAATTGTATGACAACACTTTTAAATCAGTGTTTGTTAGATTTTGTATTTTGATGTGAGCTTGCTGCTAAGAGCATGCTGTTGCTAAGACTATGGTGAGGAAAAGATTAGATTATGTTTAGATTATGTTGGTCTTAGCGGTGGGGATAGCAAAATGCCGCTATTAAGGCGGCATTTAGAAGAGTGTTTATTTGGCAACCTTAGATGCTAAGGTGGGTACCAACGCATTAGATGCTAAGGTGAGTGACAACGCATTAGATGCTAAGGTATGTGCCAATGCATTAGATACTATGCATTAAGGCCAAGGTATTAGATGTTGACTGATCTGATGCGGGCCTTCTTTTTAGCAATACGCTCTGATCGGGTGTCGAGGTAGTTCTTACCTGCAATTAAGAAAGCTAAAACAAAGAAGCCGCCAGGAGGCAAAATTGCTATCAGCACTGAGAAGTCTTGGTTGTAAAGGTGTACTTCAAGATCTTTTGCCCATGGACCAAGTAAGTCCGCTGCACCAACAAAGAGGGTGCCGCTACCTAAGATCTCACGAATAGCACCAAGCGCAAAAAGAACTAAGGTAAAGCCGATACCGCAAGCAATGGCATCAACGGTGGAGCGTAAGAGATTATTCTTGCCAGCAAAGGCCTCAGCGCGACCCATGATGATACAGTTAGTAACAATCAGGGCTAAGTATATGCCAAGTTGTTGATAGAGCTCAGGGAAGTGGGCCTCAATCTCAAAGCGAACTGCAGTTACTAAAGAAGCGATCACCACTACATAGATTGGGATACGAATCTCTTGTACCACTACCTTACGGATGATGGAGATAACCATAGAGCTTAGTACCATAACTAAGATAGTAGCTATACCTAAGCCTAAGGCATTAGCAGCTGAGGTGGTTACAGCAAGCAGTGGGCACATACCTAAAAGCTGGCAAAGACCTGGGTTATCTTTCCAAATTCCTTTGATAAAGATCTCCCACAGCGAGATTTGCTTTTGCACTGGGGCATCAGGCTGTAATTTGCCTTCAACTTCAATGTGATCTTTCATAGTTTGAATCTCTTAGAGACTGTGGCTAGCAGCTATTTGTAGCTACTTGTATTCATGTAGTCTCTTTTGTTGAGGCACCGTGTTGACGGTGCCTGAAGCTTTAAATCTTTGGCAAATATGATTAATTGCTTGGCTTGCAATCTTTGAGTGACTCAAAGTCAATCTTTTGCATGGCCTTGAGAAAATCGTGAGTGGCTAAAGCAACCGCTCTTGAGGTAACTGTAGCGCCAGTGATGTAGTCAAAATCACCACCAAACTTTTTCACGTCCCACTTTGCATCATCGATGCTTAGATTGTCATACATATCAAGGTAGGTGCCTTTCTTGCGATCGAGCTTGTCACCAATACCAGGTGTCTCTTTGGAGACCATAAAGTCAATCTTGCTAATGCGCATATTGCTATCTACAGCGCCAATCATGATGAGCGGATTAGAGTATCCACGATTGGTGGAGTAGTTGGAGATATAGCCAAGTACCTTGCCAGTTTCATCTTGCGCAATATAAGCACGCATGTTCTTACCAATGAGCTTGTCAGAAATAAGCTTGCAACGGTAAGTGATCTTGCCTGTTGCCTCTTTCTGAGCATTAGGCAGCATCTTGTTAACTAACTCTTGCTCATAGCGTACACGATTAGCTTGGATATGCTCTTCAGTATCAGCCTGAACATAGAGCACACCAGCGGTACATAACACCGCAATTACCGCTAAGCTAATGCCGGAGAAAATGGCGCGGGCGTTTGGTTGTGAGTTAAACATGGTTAATCAAGACCTCCTGTGCGATATCCAATACCAAATGGACGACGCTTGGTCATAACATCCATGAGTGGGGCTAAACAGTTGCCCAGCATAACGGCAAAGGCAATAGAGTCTGAGTAGCTACCATTGATACGCATGATTACAGCTAAGACACCAATAAATGCAGAGAGAATAATGCGTCCTTTAAAGGTGCCACAGGTAGTAACTGGATCAGTGATGATGTAGAAAGCACCTAACATGGTACCGCCCATGAGCAAGTGTTCTACAGTAGTAATAGATAAGGCTGGATCATAGTGATGCCAAATAGCGGCAGTTGCTGCCACTGCGCCCAAGAAAGCTAAAGGAACTTGGAAGCGGATACAGCCAGTGAAAATTAAGATAAGGCCACCAAGAACGTAGGCACCACCAAGCCAGGCATAAGCCATGAAGCTAGGGCCGGTAAAGTCAACGTGAGGTACGCTCTCAACAGTTTCTGCCTTTCGTGAAGTCTTGATGCTTTCTAAGAAGGTAGCGCCAGTGAGTGCATCAGCAGTAAAGCGGCCTTCAATGGCAATAGTAGCTTGCTCTTGCAGACGCTCTTGCTCACGAATCATCAGCTCATTGCTAGTGTCATGGGCGTTAGCAATGATCTCATCTTGCATGTGCACAGATTGACCAACCTTAGCGGCGTTTTCGTTCTTGGCTGTAGCTACGTCCTTAGCAACATCATTAGCTTTAGCGATCTGAACTTCAGCGCTAGTTGCTTCTAACTTGGACTCATCCTGTGCAGTCTCATTGTCCTCAGCGGCGCTAGCAGCCATGGCTGCATCGTTAGCAACTTCATCCTGAGTGTTTACTACTTCATCAGATGCAGCGTGATTTTCTGTAGCTGCCTCTTGTACAGGGTCGGCAGTTTCTTGAGAAGCAGCAACGTCCTTTGCAGTGGCTGTGTCTTCTGTAGCAGCGACGTCATCTGCAGTGGCAGTGTCTTCTGTAGCAGCTTCATCTGCAGTGGTGGCTGCTTCTGCCTCAGTTGACTCAGTGTCGGCAGTGGTCTCTACATTAGCCTCAGTTGAGTCAGTGTCGGCTGCGGCAGTTGCATCATCTGCAAGTGAGGTGTTTTCGTTGTTTGGCTCGGTAGAGTCTTGACCGTTAGCATCTGGTGATTTGATCTTGTCGGCATCGGCATCAGATGCGGCTGCGGCTGCAGCTGTTTCTTTTTGCTTTTGTGCTTCAGCTTGAGCACGGTCTTGAGAGATCTGAGCCATAGAGTGCGAAACTTCGTACTCGTTTTGGCGGTTGAGATCTTTGATCTCTTTAATTAGAACCTGAGGATCAGCACCTGCAAAGACCACATCTAAGGTACGTGATGGTGTAGCTACATACATGGCACCAGGGGTTGGGGATACCCAAGTGCTGTAGAAGATACCAGGGGCAGAGATCACCAAGAAGATAAATCCAGACATAGCTGGATTGAAGATGTTCATGCCCAGACCACCAAAGCACTCACGTACTAGCAACATAGCAAAAGCAGTTGCCATAACAGTAAAGTACCAAGGCAGCAGTGGTGGCAGTGTAAGCGCCAGTAAGAGTGCAGTTACTACACCTGATGGATCTCTTAATACATGCTTAATTCGGCGGTTACGCATGAGTGCTGTCAGCACCTGGCATGCAATTGCTGTGATGCTGGCGATAATGAATTGAATAAGCGTACCGCTGCCAAAGAAGTAGGTCATTACACCCACCGCAGGAATCAGTGACACAATCACAGTCATCATGATGCGGGTGGTGCTCATTTGGCAGTGCAAGTGCGGTGCAGGCTCGATGCCTAAGTTTTGCTTCGCACTTTGAACAGAAATTTGCATTGGTTAATCCTGTTTTCAGGGAACTGCGTATAGCTTTAGTTATTTAAGATAGCTGCATTACTTACAAGGTAACTATCTTTGTTCATATCGCTACACTGTGCTTATCTAATCAAGCAAGCCTCTTTTATACTAAGGCTTGCTCTTGCAAATTAAGGCTAGTACTTACTAGGCCTTAGAGCTGTTATCTTCTGAAGATTGCTCACTGTCAGGTGGTGGTAAATCCTTACGACGCAAAGCAGTTGGAATCTTCATCTCCTCTTGCTTTCGCTCCTCAGGCGCGGTCAAGTACTTCTTAGCACGTGGACGGCTCTGTGGGATGTAAACACCTTCAGCTGGAGGGTTTTCAACCTTACGTACGTCAGGATCCTGATTTTCAGGAGCAGGGTAGTGAACAAGAGGCTCAGCATGCTTAGTAACAGCAGCACGACGGATGGCAAACGGTACTACCTTATCTTGATCGATTTGAGGTGCTTCTTTAGCAACCTCAACGTCAGCTTCAGCCTCTTCCTTGTCATTGCGGCTAAGCTTACTTAAGACAGATGTTGAGGCGTTTGCAATGGTTACTGATTCATCGGACAGTCTTTGTGAAGAACGACCGCTATCAGAACGTGATGCTGCAGTATCTTGCGCCATCATAGCAGCGTAGAGCATGCCATCCTTAGTCTGACTCATCATGGCACTGGCCTTAGCCTTGCCACTTTGAACAGAGTCGCTATCTGCAGTGCTCTTGATATTATCAACTGCACCCTTAGTCGAGCTGATGTTTAAGCTATCTTTAGTTGAGCTCTTGTCACTCTTTTCGGTCTTAGTAACCTCAATTGGTGATTTAATTGAGCTAATCTTAAGTGTTGGAGCTGCGCTGCTATCAGTACTGTTAGTAGCTAAGGTAGTGACTGGGTTTACTACATGCTTAGACTGACTTTCGTCAGATGCAGTGCTCTGATTGTTCAGATATGGATTAGTTGCATTGTTTGCAGCTGCAGCAGCTCTCTTAGCAGCAGCTCTTTCACGGGCAGCAGCTACGGCGGCAGCGCGCTTTTGAGCGATCTCATCATCACTTGCATTAGCGTCATTAGTCTTTTGTGCAGCAGCACGAGCTAAAGCAGCCTCACGACGCTTACGACGTTGCTCTTCTTCCTTGGCAATACGCTCATTACGTACAGCAATACGCTCCTGGGCACGCTGATTACGCTTTTGGTTATCATCGAGCAAGTGTAGGATCGCCATTTCCTTACGGAATTGAGCAGTTAAAGGAATGCGTGATGGGCAAACATAAGAGCAGCAACCGCACTCGGTACAATCGAGCATGCCGCAGCTCTTGGTCTTCTTATGTTGACCAGCACGAGATAAGGCATACAGATGGTATGGAGTAAGACGGCTTGGGCACACACGAGCACAACGACCGCAACGAATGCAGTTCATTGCCTCAGGCTGCTCTTCAATTTCTTTAACTGAAGGTACAAAGACGCAGGTAGCACTCTTAGTAATCGGTACGTCGATAGATGGAAGAGTAAAGCCCATCAGCGGACCACCCAAGATGATACGCTGTCTTCTTTCAGGGTTGAGCTTATAGGCGTTAAGAACAAATCTAACTGAGGTACCTAAGCGCACTAAGGCATTACCAGTACGGCCTAAAGTCTTGCCATCAACGGTAATCACGCGCTTAATGAGTGGCACACCATCGATAACGGCCTGCTTAATCGCATAAACAGTCTCAACGTTATCAACCACAATACCGCACTCAGAGGTGTGTTCAGAGTATGGGATCTCAATGCCAGTACAGATCTTAATTAAGTTACGGGCTGCGCCAGATGGATAGAGGGTTGGAATAACTCTTACCATAACGTCATCGGCAACAGCTGCCTTCATAGCATCAATGGCCTTAGGCTTATTGTCCTCAATAGCGACAATGGTGACCTTAGGATTGAGGATCTTACGAACTACCTCGATACCCTTGGCAATATCGGCAGCCTTTTCTTGCATCAGACGATCATCGCATGTGGCTACTGGTTCGCACTCAGCACCATTGACGATAAAGATATTGCAATCGCCCTTTGCATCCTCAACCGCTGCACCGATCTTGGCTGCAGTTTGGAATTGAGCACCACCAAGACCCTCAACGCCAAAAGAGCGAATGCGCTCTAAAAGCTCTTGTGGGGTCTTGTTTTCCCAATCTAACATTGGCTCGTCTGGTACTTTCTCATCTAAGCCGTCAGGCTTGATGGTAATGCAGCGACCGGCAAAACCTGAAGGGTGTGGCAATACCTGCATGGAGATACTGGTGATCTCACCTGAGGTAGATGCATGCAGTGGCACATTACGATTGCCACCTGGACGAGTTAATGGTTGACCAGCTTTAACGCGATCACCAGTTTTAACCAAGATCTCACCGCCCTCGCCTAAGTGACGCTCTAAAGGCAAGGTAATTAAGGATGGGATATCGATCTCTTCAATGGCGCAATCAGAGGTTGATTTACGCTCATTGGTTTTAATTCCGCCGAAGAAGCTCCAGAGCTTACCACGCAGGATTTTGTCTAATTGCTTAGAAAAAGGCATGACTAATTTCCTTTGAAGCGTATGGATTCCAACTCCCAATTGAAGTTGGCGGTAGTAGGCTCGAGACGGACCATTTCGATACAGTCAACAGGGCATTTGTTGACGCATTCTGCGCAGCCAATGCATTCGTTTTCAATGATGGAGTGAACCACTTTAGCTTTTCCCTTAATCGCATCAACAGGGCAGTGACGAGCACACTTAGTACAACCAGTACATAAGCTCTCGTGGATGATGGCTACAGTACGTGGGGTAAAGATAGCATCATCAGATTCGTCAGTAGGAACTGATACACCTAAGATCTCAGCAAGAGTGTCGACGGTGTCCTGACCACCTGGAGTGCACTTGTTACATGGTGCGGTGCCGTTGGCCATGGCCTCAGCGTAGGCGCGGCAACCAGGGTAGCCACATTGGGCGCATTGAGCACCTGGTAGAGCCTTTTCAAGCTTCTGAGCAGTATCGTCACCTGAAGAACCTTTTGAACGAGCCAAGTATGACAGTACGATGCCGAGCAAGAACAATGCTCCTGCACCGTATAGCAAAAAGCTTAATTCGTTATCACCAATCATCGAACGATACTCTCTATTAAAAAAACTAAAGAAAGCCAGCCAACCACAAAAAAAAACACCGCCCTTAAAACAACACGGTATCTTAATTTTTTAAACCAGAGCTGTCTTTAGCATCAAGACTGCAGCCACATCATTTAGTGGCGTTGGTGCCTTAAAACAAGCACCAAAGAGCAAGAACAAATAACTTACTATCAATTAGTAAGATACGATTTGAAGGCTATAAGCTCGTATTACATTACAGAGCCTGTAAAGCCTGCAAAGCCCATGAAAGCTAATGACATAAGTCCAGCGCTAATGAGGGCAATGGCAGTACCTTTAAACGGTGTTGGTACATCGTTAATAGCAAGACGTTCACGCATAGCTGCAAATAGCAGTAACACCAGAGTAAAACCAGCACCAGCGCCTAAGGCATAGACCATAGAGTTAACTAAGGTGTGCTTTAAAGAGCTATTAAGAAGCACTAAACCTAACACGATGCAGTTAGTAGTAATCAAAGGCAGATAGATGCCTAATGCCTGATACAGGCTATATGAGGTCTTGCGAATGACAATCTCTACTAGCTGTACTGCAACAGCAATAATGATGATGTCGACAATCAGGTCTAAAGAGGTTAGGCCTAATGGGATCAGCACAAAGTTGAACGCAAGATTACAGATCAGCGCAGAAAGTACGAGCACAAAAGTAGTTGCTCCGCCCATGCCTAAGGCTGCAGAAAGCTGATTAGATACGCCAATAAATGGACAAATACCTAAGAAGCGAACCAGCACAAAGTTATTCACGATGGCAGCGCTGAAAAAGAGGATTAAAGCATCGACCATAGGTTTTGTTCTTCTTAATTAAAGCTACGCGTTAATAAAGAGCGCACTTTAATACAGGCAATGGCATCAAAAAAAAAATGCCCTAAAACGCCTAAATAGGCTTAGCAATGAAGCTATGGGCTAAAACATGCCTTTGCGTTGTACTTTTAGTGATACGTAGCTATGCATAGATGCAAGTCATGAGACCATTTAAAATGAGGCACTCATTGCATCGAGAGCTTACAAAACAATGGCTTAGATTGAATCAACCATTGCTTAGCGTAAACTTGATCTTGATCCTACTCGGACTCAAAATCGCCTCATTTTACTGCAAAGACTTTGTTTTGACTAATCGAGGTCATTCTGTTGCGTATTTTATGCAATAGAAAAAGGCCTAAGCTATGAGCTTTTGCCCACCATACAAGATGGTTAGGATAGGGAAACTAAAGCGATACATATCGCATTAGTTGACGGTAACTGACATACAAAGCAGCCCCATAAAAGCACAGCCAATTGGGCATAAATTATCATTTGAAAGTAAGTCAGTCCTCTTATCAATTACGTTGCATCAGAAACAATCAAAAACGTCGGTACATTTGCACATACTTACTAAAAAAGGTAAGGCAGCAATCATTGCTTGAGCAAAACGAAGAGGCATCAAAAAAAAATAATAGCTCCTCGCGGCCATACTATGTGGTTTATTAACCTAGTTCAAAGTAGTGCACAGCGTGACCAAAATATGTCAAATAAGCCTCTTTTAGAGGCATAAATAGCAAAGAGATAGTGCTTTCTTTCACGTGCATTGTGACGCCCTTATAAATATGGAGTTTTAGTATGAAAAAATGCCGCATAACTTCAATAGAGCGCTTGCGCCTCTAATTAGGTTGGTGATAATGAAACTATCAGGTTTCGATTGATTACAGCTAATTAGCAAGAGAATCACATGGCAGCATCAGCTAAGAAAGAATCAAAGGTTAAAGAGCAGGATGGTAAGAAGCCTGCTAAACGTGGTTGTTGTCGTAAAGCAGCAAGCGCTGCTGACAAAAAGCCTAAAGATCAAGTAATGGAAGTAAAGACCAAGGTCGCTACCAAAACAGCTAGCAAGAGTGCCTGCAAGTCAAAGAGCTCAGCTTGCAAGAGCAAGGCTAAAACTGAGGCATCTGAAAAAGTTGTTGCTACCAAGGTAAAGACTGCCTCCAAGAGCAAAGCCTCAGTTGCTAAAACCGAAGTTGCAAAAGCAAGCAAGAGCGCCAAGCCAAAGGCCACTGCCGAAAAGCCTGCTGCAACTTCAAAGGCTAAAGTAACTCCAAAAGCTAAAGCTGCTCCAAAAGC
>Strawberry_p1__coassemble_1946_pt1 | contig 25372 bp, 15 predicted proteins | sample Strawberry_p1__metabat2_high_PE_007 | metagenome-assembled genome bin Strawberry_p1 | reverse complement strand
GCCTCCCTTCATTGCTACGCTGTTGTAGCTGCTCGTCAATTACGTTAGTACTAGATTAAGTGACGGCGTAATTGGCTGAGCTGCATTGAATGCGAGCGCATTATGAAAATCGTGCTGCAGCATGATGCAATGGTAAAAGAGAAACTGCTACGATGAGACGCTTGCTTTTGGTGCTGATGGCTGCAAGATTTTGCTGTTTGATGAAAACATTTGCAGATTGCGACGCGATGGCACTAAGGGCTATTGGCAAAAAGAAGATGTGAAAAATGATGATGATGAAGAGATATATGATGGATGCGATGGACGCAAAAAGGGTATGTTGAAGAAGAAGAAGAAGAAGATTTTGTTTGAGGGAGATTAGTTTGCTAAGAACTTAGCTAGAGGGGATGGGCTATATCGATAAAGCCCCCTGTCTCGGCGAGTACCTGAAAGACTACACAATCCTCTAGGTTCAGTGCTCCACGGATCCTACCCCGTGGCTTCCCCTAGAAGTGCGTTCTGTCTTATACAGCATCATGTCTCTGCTATTTAAGCAAGCTTAGCTGCTGCTCAGTTCCAATCCAAGACCATACCGACAAAGCTCCGACTTCAAAGAATTTCATAACAGGCTTACGCATGATACCTATTATGAATAACGTTGCACTCTGGTCAGTACGTTAGCTTCACTCCGAAGAGATCCGCTATAAAAAAAGAGGCTTTATAGAAATTCGGAAGTCAGGGAGCGACCCGTCATTCCTAACTGATTGCTAAGCAAGCTCAACAATCAATCTACGTATAGTTTCACATAAAAGTTCCCTCTTTTCCACTAGATTTTAAAAAATCTTTTTAGAAATAATTTTTGTACGTGTAGACCACAACAAACGCCCCTATTTATGCGCTTTGCTACAAACAGTGCAGTTTTGTCAAAATCACCATTACTTGTATGACAACTGGCGCTTTTTACACAAGATCATGAGATCTCAGCCCCTAAGATCACCGCCTTTTTACGAGATCGCCGCACTACAAACCTTATAAATAAGCCGTTTAAGCCCCAACAGCGGTGATCTTTTCTCTATTTTGCAAAAGATCAAACAAGATCACCGCTCTGATCTCATGATCTTTCAAAAAAGATCACGCCATATCCTCTGATCTTTCAATAGGATCACGCCCTATCCTCTGTTCTTTCAATAAGATCACGCCATATCCTCTGATCTTTCAACAGGATCACGCCATATCCTCTGATCTTTCAACAGGATCACGCCCTATCCTCTGATCTCTTAGAAAGATCACTGGCTATCCTCTGTTCTCTTAAAAAGATCACTGGCTATATTGTGATCTTTTGAAAAGGATCAGGCCCTTTGCCTAGAGCTTTCAATGGGAGCACGCGCTACCCTGTGATCCTGTACCAAGATCGTTTCAAGTATGGCTTATCAGAGGATCACCGCTGAGCACTAATGATCCTTGCTTAGGATCAGGGCCAGTTGCTAAAGAGCAGAGTTATTGCTCTTTAAGTAAGATTGCTGATAATTGCTCCTCGAGTGGTGGTCGCGCCTAACTCACAGCCGTATAACAGCATGGCACGCTAATCATTATTGATAAGTGATGGCTCATGCCGCGCATCTCTCATGCTGCTGAATAAGCAGTGCCTAGACTGTGCTGCTCTTCTGATCTCACGTTAAATGGTAGGGTAATAGAATAAGCTGCAGGTACCACTTGCTAAGATCGCCAGCGGTAAGTCATGCCATGAACGCTAATGCGTTATGCTTTGAAGATGTGTGCAGAGCTCTTATCGTGGTGAGTCTGTGCACTTAGCTTAAGATAAAGCTATGAGCTACTGATACAATATGTTTAGCAGCACTTGTGCTAATCATTTATTACCTTTATTGCCTACTCTATGTCTTCAAGCAAACTTCATCTACGTAAGCGCACTAAGTTAATCGCAGCCTGTGCAGCACTGACCATAGTTGGTGCTCTAAGTACTGCTGTATACCTGCGCAATGAGATCACATCATCGAGCGTAACGCATTTAAGCTTGGAGAGTATTGCGCCACTTCCAAAGCTTAAGGTGGGTGATCTTATCTTTAGAATGGGAGTTGGTGCTGATAGCTTTGTCATTGCAGATGTCACTAATAGTAAGTACTCACATATGGGTATGATTAGCGCTATCGAGCCTGAGATCTTAGTTACGCACGCCACCACTGCAGATGATGCAGGCTCAAACTTTGAAGGGGTGATTACTATTCCCCTTGAGAACTTTGTTAGCGAAGCCTCTTCTCTAGCCATTGGACGCTATCAAGATCTTAAAGACAGCTCTATTGAGCAGGTGCAAAACTATCTTAAGAGTATTGAAGGTCAGCCCTTTACTATCACTCCAGATCCACAATCCATCTACTGTAGCTCCATGGTGATCTTTGCTCTACAAGATCACGTCACCATGCAAGTTAACAAGACATTTTTAAACATTCCGCTCAACGAAGGCGATTATTACGTCCCGCAGTCATTTATCGAAGATCCTAATCTTAAGATCATCTATGTCTTTGATGATCCTCAAGCACTCTAGAAGTGGCACTAACGTGAACGCCTAACCTTAGCAGTACACAAGCTCACGTTGAAGGTCCAAGGCACTCTAATATCACTTGATCTTTTAACTTGCTAGCTTAGTAAAAGATCATGCACATGCTAATGCCTTTACCACTATCACGATCTTTTTCTTAAGACCAAAACAACAAAGGCACCACAGGTTGTGATCCCATGATGCCTTTGCATGATGTTAGGCTCTAGTATTGCTATAGCCTATCTTGTTGCCTGTAGCTAGCCGCTTACTGAGCCTTAGCCTCTGCAGCTGGAGCTGCAGCCTGCTCAGCAGGGGCAGCCTGAACTTCGGCATTAGCAGGAACTAAGTCCTCAGCAGCAACCTCAGCGGTCTCTTCAGCACGAGCCTGGTTTAAAACAACAGCATAGTTGTCGCCAGATAAACGCATTGGGATTGCACTAACAACTTCGCTACCATCCTTGAAGATGAACTTAACGTTAGCAACAGCCTCATTGCCCTCAGCGGTAATGTCGGTAACAACGTACTTAGCAAAACCACCCTTTGCTGCAGCAATAGCCTTGGTGGTGTTTAAGATCTCACCTAAGCTCTGAGAAACTAACTTCTGGTTCTCCTTGGATACGTCAGAAAGATCCATTACTGACAGCATCTTATGTAAGTCGCTGTTTACAACACCGTCTGCGTAAACCTTAGCTGGGATGGATGCATCTGGAGCATTGTCACCACAGCTGGTTAAACCAGCGGTTAACATAGCTGACACTAATGCAATCTTGGCAATCTTTAACATCTGCAATTCTCCGTGTGGATGGGATTATTCGTTACCTAAGAAGCTCTTATCCTTATGTGCTTACAGAGCGCACAATGGCATTAACACGTCTTGCTGGAGTTTTTAGCTACGGTGAAGCAGGTAACTTTCACAGAGCATCGCAAGCAAATACGTTAGTACTCTTAGTCTAATTTTATACTATAGCCGAGCAAAGCGCGAACAACAATGATACGAATGCTATTTTGCGATAGACGATCCAATATTTTTTCGCTTTTGCATGTTTGTATGAGTAAATAGGTAATTGCTGCTTGTATAAATGCGCCTATACATGGGACCACTTCATAAGGTGCAAAACCTTAAGGCATTTAGATTGGGCGCATAAAAAATGCAGGCCTAGTGGTGGTCTGCATTTTTTAATCAAAGCATATATCCTATTAAGCTAGCGCTTAGACCTGCTTAACAGCACCAATGATGTAGGTTAAGGTGCTGTGCTGATGTTCCTTTAAGGTGATGAGGCCGTAGCCATTGTTAAAGGCATTAGCAGCACAAGTCATAGGCTCAACAGCTAAGCACTTGCGACCTAATTTGTCTGGAGTGTACAGCTGCATGAATGGAGCATTAGACTTGCAGTAAACCTTCAGATCCTTGTTCTCGAGCATGACGGTATTCATGCGAGAAGCGCCTTCAGAGATGAAGCAGTGATCGATTTCAATTGGGCCCATAGCACGTGGCTTTTGGAAGTTGAAGCCTAAGTCATCTACAGAGACAACCTCAGTTGGGATCTTGCGCTCGGATAAGGCAAAGGCACGAGTAAATGGCATGGATAATACGCACTCATCGATGAGCTGACCATCAATAGTGATATATGGGTGCATACCGATGCCATATGGAGCGTCTTCCTTGCCTACATTCTGAGCAGTAATGTCGATCTTAAGACCCATGCCCTCAATAAGCTCATAATTAGCCTGCAGGCTGATTAAGAAAGGATAACCTGGCTGTGGAGGGATAAAGCACTGCAGCTCAACGCCGCTTGCTGACATGCTCTTGATGGACCACTCTTGCCAAGCCACTAAGCCGTGAGAGGCACACTGAGTCTCTTTGTCGTTGATAGGAAGACTGTACTCTTGATTTGCAAAAGTATAGATACCATCAGGAATACGATTTGGCCATGGAGCGAGGATCTTGCCCTGATAGCCCTCAGGAACAGACTCTGGCTTCCAAGGCATGACGATGTCATGACCTAAATACTTTAAGCTAGCAATTGCACCGCCGATGGTTACGATAGTCGCAGTGTAATCACCTGCCTGGAGTAAAACCGTCTTGCCGCTAAGATGCATAAATTCCACCTTGCTTTTGTCTGATTGAAAAGTCCAAAAGATCAATCACGAATACACTGCTTGTGACTAGGTCGTAAAACAAACTAGCTTAGAGAAAGCCTCTACAAGGCTCATCCATTAGTTGATCTTTATTTATTGTTTACAGCACACCATGTGGGCTGACAACACTCACCGGGATTGCTAAACAATTGTTGCACTATGATACATGATACAACAAACTTTGCATTCTTGATTGTAAAAGACCAAAAGATATAGCTAAATTGCGTGCTAACGCAAGTATCTAGCTAAAAAGCGATGACACCCTATCTTGTATAAAAGATGACAGCTCTAATATGTAATGAGATATGCGCCTCGGCTATACACAGCTTAATTGCCTTGCTGATGGTATAGCCTTAGAGATTTGCATCTGCATACCTTCACTGCATCCTTTAGAGTACACACTCATGCCCTTTCATAAAACTTAGACGCGTGTTGCCTAAAGCGCTTGTAGCTACGTTGGTGCGTGCAAAGATTGAGGCGAGGATAGCGCTGCAAGATATGCTGTATGCAGAAACTAAAAAGCCCTGGCAACTTGAGTTGCTAGGGCCTTTTTAGGTCTATTACTTGCGCTTTTGAGAATTAGAGAGCGACTTTAGACCTGAATTTGCAACGAATACCTGACTTGCAGGATCGTTTCACTCATGAATAACAGTTAAAGAGGAGAAGTTATCATTCTCTAAAACTGCCATTACCTCGTCTTCATTGTCTAAGACAATCTGACGGCACTCTGGAGGTAAGTTAACATCATGTGGAGTGAGTCGTAACCACTGCAGGGTATAGAAGACTAAGGCACGGCGGCAAGTGTAAACCACAGTACCATTCTCTTCCATGCCGTAATCCATCTCAACAGCACGTCTAGCACGCTCAGGTAACTTAGGATTTGCGCATAATACGAGATCGATAAGAGTATTCCAGTCACGATCATCACGACCAGAGGTACTTACGATTACGACACCGTTACCACCTGGAGCAGTGAAGCGATCTTCCGGTGCCTGGATGTCAGGTGCAGAACAAGTGAGCAGACGTGATAGAACAAAATCACGGAATCCATGGCGATTGTAGCAGTAAGCACGTACGTGCCAACGGTTGCCATCGAAAGCAAGACCATGAGGAGCAATCAGGTGTGACTGATCACCATCAGAGCTAACGCTCATGTAGGTAACGTGCACAGCCATACGGCAACGAATTGCTTCAAGAATATTGAAGAGAATCTCAGGGTCGACACTACGGCGTGGAGGTACGAAGGTGGCAACACCTACGTTTGGTACATAGCCAAAGAAATTGCGGGACTGAGGTAACTCACCACGGCACAGAGCAAGCAAATCAGCTAAGTAGCTTTGCGGATTAGATACCGTTGGGAACAGTGGCTTGAAGTCTTCAGTACGAACATAGTACTTAAGATGACGATTGTAGATAAGATTCTTACGTCTTGGAGTAGCTTTGCGAACTAACTCAAGGTAGCGAGCTAAATCTAAAGATGCCTGTGGTACAGAGATACCAAAGAAATCAACGAGGTCACTACGATTGACGCGTCCGTCTGAACTTAAACGAAAGTCAATAAACTCAAGGCGTCGTGCCTGGGTCCACTTAAAGGCAATTGCGGGTGGATCCATTGACTCTGTTTCAGACCCATTCGTGCTTGAATAGGAGTTTGCTGCCATACCTTGTCCCTTTCATAGTACTTGCTCATTTAAGCAGTATTAACTGATAGCTACTAATGTTGATAAAACGCAACATTAGCACCAAGCTCCTATCATCAAGCCAGCTTAAAATCGCAAATTGTCGCTGTGCTGTATGAACCACACAATGAATTACAGATCCTGCACATACGACATATGATTAAACAACGATTAAAGTGCGCATCGGCCAATATAAACAATCTTGCAGTATCATTCACACAAGGTGAGCGCAATAAGCCAAGCACTCATTGCAACAAGTCTTCTGGTGAACCTTAACCACACAAAAATCTACATCTAACTGTGCATACACTACCACAAACCCTTTGTCTTACTAGCTACAGGCTATAAGTTCAAAAGGTTTGCATATTCAGACTTCACCATTAAAGGTAAAGCCAACAACAGATGGCAAACTAAGCTTATCTTGTGCTGTCCCAAACAGTGAATCAAGCTATTTCACTGCACATTACTTTATGAAGTAACCTAGCGGAAACAACAAATATAAGTAAATGACAAAGGTCTCTTTAAAGGAGCATACATGTATAAGATCAGAGCACTAACTGCCTAACATGTATAAGCGTTGATTAAAGAAGCCTCTGCATGAGCAAGCAAAGAAGTCTTAACTTAGTTGCATACCTAAAGCATTCAAATATTACTCTATATATAAGTAGTTGGGTATTACAGCCAATTCTTATGTCTAGAGCAAAACATGCATAAAATCATTCAGTGTTTAAAAAATGAAGTTCTAAGTTACTGAATGTGCATATATTGAGCTTAAGGGTTGTATCAGTTTTAGTAATGCCCTGTATGGCCCCAAAAGGCATGACAGAGGCTAGAACTCATGTGCTGCAACGAAAAAGAGTATAGCACCAATGTGCATATGGCATTCAATGCAAATGATGGTAAGCTAAATATTTAAATACTTGTCACACTCAATTGTAGGTTTAGACAAGGTTTAAATCTTAACTAATTCGTTGAACAAGCTAGCATATGAGCTAACTTAGCTGATCCATACTAGTATACAACACCTTTAGTGAACTGTTTCACAATTCATTTTAACACTTATATAAATTATGTCAACTATAGTTGTGTAAGCATGTTTGGCATTATGTGCAATAATTTTATTTATTGGACTGATGAGTATCCTTATTTTTGATTTGTAGCATAAAGTTTTCTAAGAGTATCTAGGATTTAAACGCACTTACACAAAACTTAGATCAATGTTCAAGCCAATGAGCCTAGTTGATAGAGTTCAAATACTATATAACAGAACAATTGATATAGAGATAAAGTCTCACTTTTATCTCCCTATAAGTGAACTCATATTGCTAAAAAGCCAATCAATATCCTATTGAAGCGCTTAGTTATGTTTAGTAGACCATCATTTAGTCTCTTCCAAAGCACAAAATGCAAAGTCATATTCCTTGTGCCCCAAATGATCTCATTCAATTCGACATCCGCTATGCTGCCTATCCTATAGCCCTGACCTATATTTTAAGATGGAGGCTCTAAAGATTTATCCGATTTAACAAATAGGCGTAATTCTCCGCCGATAACTCGAAGAGTTTAGGTGGCGATGTAAGTCTATTTATGAAAAAGGGCCTAGCAGCAGTGCTCCTAGACCCTCTTATGATGGCAACTTGTGCCTTATCAAAACTTTTAGCAGTGTTTCTTAGCTTAGATGCTCTAAGCATAAGGTGATCATGCCTGAGACAATGTCTTCACGCATATGATCGGTAACCTCGATCTTTGGCATTAATACGATTTCTGCCTCATTAGTCAGACGGCGCTTAAGGCGATCAGCAAGAGCAGGACCAGACTTAAGGCTCTCAGTATAGACGACGATCAGTGCAGGATTAAGCACGCAGGTGACTGCCTGCAGTGTACGTACTGCAAGATCATCAGCAGCATCTGGGTCAAGTGGCAAGATACCGATATTGTTATACATCGGGAAGTGCTTAACTTCACCAGCTAAGCCATCACGACCTCGGATCAAGGAGCCGTTATAACAGAAGGAGCACACAGGAGATCTGCCTGGTACTAATGCTAAACCGCACACGAACTCGTATTGAGAGTGACGTTTAAAGGCTCCTAAAGTAGCAGCATTAATATCAGTTTCCAAAAAGACCGGTAAGTGGAAGCGATTTTTCATGTGCTGAGCTAAACGACGTGACAGAGGATCACGACGCAGTGCTGAAGCCATACGGCCACCAATCGACTCTGATGGCATGGAGATACCGATCATGGAGATCTTTGGGAAGCGCTCTAAGTAGTTCTCAATCGCTACTTTAAACTCATCAGTATGGACGGTTGCAAGTAACTCTTCACGGCGTTCAATACACTCACCAAACAGATCATGAATCGAGTAGCCAGCATAGTCGTGACCGCCTCTCTTGTAACAAGAGATGATGAGCACTAATTTATAGGCAGCATTAAAGTGATAAGTAGATGCAGGTCTTCCTTTGAGGTTCTTAGTATTTGCACCTACTCTAACCTGTCCAGACTCAACAAGCTGATCGAGGAGCTTATTAACAGTAACTACAGATAAGCCGGTGAGCTTATTTAGCTTAGTTGCAGTTGATACCTGTTCTTTATGAAGAGTCCTGAGAACTGTCTCAAGATTCTTCTCACGGATATCATGGCTCATCAACAGTTGGTTGATATCTTTCACTAATGGCACCCTAAACTAAACAAGGATTAACACACTAACACTCAAGCTCTGCCTTTTGTAAGGTATAGCTTGCTCAAAATAAAGATAGCTACTTTTAGCCTATACAATGACGCTCGTAAAAGAGCTTTGTCCGCCATATAGTACAAAAAGGCCTCAAAATAGCAAACACATTTTTAACACAAAATGACTAATCGCCAAGTAAGTAAAAACGCCAAACCGACCTTAATCACGAGCTCATATGTGCTCATGGATATCAAAGCAGCATCTTATTGATTCTAGCATGAGACTAGCACGCAAGTCCTGAGGCCTATCTCAAGCTTTTGCCAATACACAGGCTCATGTCTCACTTTATAGCCCTCATGCGACTTAATCTCAATAATCACCTGTGCTTATACCTTTAGCACAGCTATTTGCATAGCAATCAACTAATAGATTATCAAAAACCAAGACAACAGGCTCTTCTTTAACTTGCCAGCACAAAGCAGTCCTCTACATTCTAAGCATGCATAGAATCGCTATCACCACAGACGTAGCAACTTCACTACAGACAAGAGAAGCATAACAAGTGGCTCACCATATTAGAGCTTTTAACAGTGCCGCAAATTTATTCTTTGATATCAGAAGATACATCGTCCTTTGAAATGTAATCAGGCGTTTGAAAGACACCAGCCAATTAATACCATCATCATAAGTAACTCAATTTGCAAGCTTAAGCAGTGTCAAACTATGATAAACATATGCATCTTGTTAAGGCTGTGCTTCGCTTAAATGGACGTATAGTGAACGCACGCAAATAAACGTGCTATAAGATTGCGCAAAGCTTACAAAAATGATGTTAATGTATTTAAAAGCTCTTATGCAAAATGCATATTACTAGAGGATATCAACATACACCGGTCATAACTGTGGCTAGGGTTGTTATCAATTCATAAGCCAAGGCACGCTTTAGACTATGCTTTAGCATTAAGTTCACTAAAAATTTACTTTCAAACCCTTGAAGAGGCGCAGGTATATCGTCTACTAACTAGCCCTCAACAAGGCCGAATACTGGGCTGATGCTGTAGTGGCGGGAGACAATTTGAAAACTCCAGCATACCTACAAAAAGATTATGACCTCGTTATCGCTGAATATAACGAAGCTTTCAAGTAAGGATTATATTGTGATGGATTACCAATTAAATGCGGATGATCGCGATCTATGCGATTTTGATATATGGACAGAGCCGTCGCCAACATTCGCATACGATCCGCCATATGATTTAATTTTTTGGCATTCTAGTGTTAAAAGCTTATGCGGCTCTCATGTATTTAGTAAGCAAGAGCTAAGCGCGATTGATAAATATCTTAGTCAGTTTGCGGCGGTTTATATTGCAGCACAAAAGGTATTTATACATCACGAGTTTGCTGAAAATAACTATAAAAAAAGCTGGGCGCAATGTATTGATTATATTGAAAAAACAATGGGCAGTAATTGCAGCGGCAGATTGACAGAATATATTAAACGCGGCTGGATTAGCAAAGCACCGAGTAATGAAGAGGACTTCATTAAATGGGCTGTATACCCTATGCAAGATCCTGAATCTTTTAGAAAAGACTACAGGATCACGCAAGATCTAAGAAAAGCATACAGGCAGCTTTTCAAGGCTGCTGAGCCTTATATCAAGGCTGCTAATAACGTTAAAAAAGCCGAAAAGCTTTATAAAGCCTTTTATAATTTTACAGCGCTAGAATGGTTTGTTGTTCTGCCTATGTAAGGAATGCTAACAGGTTTTGGGAGGGCCAAAATAAAAAAAGCGCCCTGTACTCAACTGGGTTCACAGTAATACAGGACGCGATCAAGACTTGTTCGGTGGCTATTACATCAATAATGAACTATGGCCACAATACTTAGTATAAGTATTTGCAAATTGTTATCATATACTCAAGCAAATTATCACTGCTAAAGAGATTGTCTACGCTTTGATTATGTATCAAGATTTGCATATCTATGGGGTTTTCAGTACCTAGATATGCATTGAGCGCCACGCTACATAGATAAAAAATTGTTGCGACTGCGAAAAGGCAAGACATTACTTGCCCACTAATAGCATATTTAAGCCATTTACAAACAAAAAGATCAGCCAATCTCTACCATATAAGCGCACTGCAGCATAAGCAGCTTTCTGCAAACTTTGCAGTGTATGAAAAACGACAATCCCAAATAAGCTTTGCTATTCAATCAGCCGCATTAGCTTGGTCATTTGCATATTCTGACCAGATACAACTACTAGCCTATTTGCATATTCAGAGAAGATGCTGATGCTTGCGCTGGTGCTTGGCCATTTGTGGGGATAATGGTGGATGTCAAAGGTACCCTATTTTTCACAAGGATCCTAAAGTACGGGCATTTTCCGTTGACACATAGGTCTTTGCCGTCATCGCCTTTTCTAAACCTAACAATTTCAAATTGACTTGGATTGTATTTGTGCAAGAAAGTTATCGGCACTCCCATGAGTCCAGGATAGTCTTTAGGAATATCCATGGTCTTGTTAACATTGATACCGTCGCAATTATCGTATTTAGGATAGCAGTGCTCATTCCCTGAATAATGTTTGGTGAGATTAATATCCTTGCGCCTTTGAGCTAAATCCAAGTTAGTAAGCCAGAGGCAGTTATTAGTGGAGATGATTTTTTGCCCGTTTGCGTTAATATCAACCTCGCTACCATATTGCTCATAATGATCAGGGACAATGAACCCAGAAATGCCACGACCAAGATTAACGCCAAGCCAGGCACGATTGCCTTGGATTAACTCAAATATCTCTTTGTATGTGATTGCGTTAATGTTGCCAATTACTAAAAAATCCTTTTGGTATGCAACAAGTTGAGCTACAAACTCTCTGAAAAGTGAAAATGGTGGGTTAGTGACGACAATATCTGCCTGCTTAAGTAAGGCTAAACACTCTTCACTTCTAAAATCACCATCGCCATGAAAGTAGCATACTTTAGTCGACTCTTCGCTACCTTCATAAACACAGTAATATGCTTGCCCTCTAGCAGGTTCACTAAAAAGACCACTACTTTGCTCTTTGTAACACGAAGCTATTAGCTTGCGCAGCCCAAGCTTTCTAAAATTGTGCTTGAAGAACTTAAAGAAATTACTGTCTTTAGGATCATCGGTGTTGCAGTAAACAACCTTATCTACAAAGCAACCATCATAATGCTGCAATTCACGCTCTATATCGCAAAGTTGAGTATAGAACTCGTCGCTTTTAAGCCTCTTGGCTTTCTGTAGGTTCTTATTTGTTGCTTGTCGTGCCATACTCAACCCTTCATTTGATTCCGCAAATCCCTACCAAGCATCTTCAGCGATGTTTCAGCTATCTCAAGCATGATTTCAAACATTTGTTCCTTTGTCCACCCCTTACCATTACCTTGTGTATAAATAGAAGCAGCCTGCAACATAATTGTTTTGTCTTCATGCTGAACAAATTTGTTTACACAGTGGTTCATATTGATTGCCATGCCATAATTTGCTGCGGTCAGTCTATCTATTCTGTTAATAACTCCTGAATCGTGCTCTAAAGAAACAACCCTTCCATCTGGACGGGTTACATTAATAGTTTCGGTAAGAAAATTAGAGCCAGCCAAAAAAATGACATACGGAAAATGAGACTCACAGAGCATTATGTTAGCTATTTCGCAAATATTCTTGTGTGAACGTTCTATAGCATTTCCGGCTGACATAATGTCTTGGTCTTTATTTTTCCCTACTTGTTCACCTTTTTCTATATTTTCTATGTCTTTTCCCTGATGTTTTGCTTCACTTACGAGAATGATGCGCCACAAGCCATTATCATCTTTAACTTCGATGATGCCTCCATCAGGCACAATGCTGGCGTTTTCAACAAACAGTGTTTGCCCTAAACATGGATCAATATTTTTCAAAACGTTGTTGATTTCTTTCTTTTCAATGCTTTCCCTGAATCTGAACGTCAAGTATGGATATTTAACTTCTAACTCTTGTAAGACTACAAATTGAACATCCTTTGTTTTTTTATCGTGTTCCTTTGCTTTTTCACCATAAATGCCTACTACGCCGCGATTATGTCTATGCTGCGTAGTTAACCTAAATGACTGATTTTTATTAGCCATGATCGTGAACTTGCTTATAAAGTAACTGGTATGCCGTAGGTATAGCGCATATATTTTATATTGTATCACAACAAACAAGCTTACAGATCGGCTATTTACATAATATTATTCGTATATATGTTATTTATAGGTATAGCAGTTAAGCATGTGGGACTCACTTTTATCAACTTGATGCAGTAACTTATTGGGCACAAACGTAATATGCCTGATCTGAGATCAGCTCCAAGGTAAATCTGGCGTTACTTACTGACTTATACACCCAAGATCTTAAACTGCTAGATGTAACTGTAAGGTCAACTTAATGCCCTGGGTTCATTAATGAAGGTCATATACATAGTCCAGCAGGATGATTGGTTTTACTAATGATTGTACTGCTTCTATATATGTAGATGGACAGCTATCTGACCTTAGCTGCAGCTACTTTGGCATTGCCATTACCTACACAGGTACCTTCTTATGAGCAATCACAGTCAGCTATACATATATATGTATATGCATGCGGAAGTGTTACCTGGCTGAAGTATTCAATAGACATTAAGCTTGTTGCTAGAAATAGCATCCAGCCTATTTATAGATGGTGAAGAGACCACTCGCTATAGCATCGGCAGCCTCAACTATGTGCTAGCTTGGCATTGCCCTATGGGCTTGGTAGGCCTCGTGACTTTGAGTGGATAATGAGAAGCTTTGCGTATTTTGCTTTGCACCATTGCGGGCGAAAAGAGTAGGTGCAGCGGTAATTGGCATGGAGTTTAATTTCATTGAGTTATGTCAAATTGAAACTTCACTCCAGAATATGACCTAAAAATCGCACTTTTGATACTAGTTTTTCAAGTGAGACTCTTTGCAGTGTTTTTGCAGTAATCGACAGCTTGGATCCAAGATAATGCCCAAATTTGGCTAATCTACTAGGTTTAGCACCTATTAATTGATGCGGATGTGACGGCGTTTAAGAACCGATTTTCCATAAGCGTTACTTATATATCTTTTATTCTCAAATAGATACACGTGCTTATAAACAGCATGCACATCATCTTTTGAAAAATTTCACATCAATTTAGTGGCGATAGCTATTTATTAAAATCATTTAATTAAGTAGGTTTATTAAAGTTCTGAATGTCCCAAGTTGTGATCTAGATTACATCATAGCCATCTAGCCTAATCCCAATTACCTATAGCTAACCTTTGTAAATAAGGGATGTATGCGCTTTTAGATCACCGATTTTATCTATGGCATAATATTTATACTTATCATTTTTAGTGCAACCGCACTGCCATGGGCACCGTTTTGGCAATTTAGTGTGAAGATCATCACGTTTATAGTTATCCGACGCTAACCAAAATCAGAATTGGTACGTGGCTTTTTACGGTGTTGTTGACTATATTGTTTTTGAGTTTCGCAGGTGCTCTTGTGTGTAAGCTTTCTCTTATACATCAAGCACCTAAATTAAGCTGTTTTGCTCCCTCTTTCGTGGAGACTGAAGGTGAGATAAGAACTCTTAATAGCGTAACTTGCGGATCTTTCCCGTTAGTTCATTTGCTTAAACGTTAGGATTGTCTTCTGACATCTCCTGAAAGTAAGCGGACTACGACGGCAGTCCTTGTCAAACTGTCTTAAGTGCCCCGTAACAAGGTTCGGAGCGGTAGTACACAGTCATTTCTTGCAGGTCTGTGTATGTATTAAGGCTAAAGGATATGCACTCAAGTCAAGTGCTCCTTGTATGCCTTTTATACCTGCTGTTTCGAGACAGTATCGCAAGATATTGTGCACTTGGCTTTTACTACTTAAAAAATGGCTAATACATCAGTTAAGTATTAACGGTTGATGTGTTGACTCAAACACCAAGAAAAGGCGTTTGTAAATAAAGCTTCAATCTTGATGCTTACTGAAAGTCCTCATATTAGAACATTCTTAATGCATCGCGTAGTAAAAGAAAAGTCGTATCCCTGTGCAGAAGTCATAAGTAAGTAGCTAAGGCTAAGAGAAAATTGATTTGATGCATATTAAAGGAGCCTACTTTGCTTCAGATTAGATTACACGGCCGTGGCGGTCAGGGCGTAGTTACCGCAGCCGAAATGCTGTCACTCTCAGCATTCTTAGAAGGCCACTGTGCACAAGCTTTCCCAAGCTTCGGTTCCGAGCGTACAGGCGCTCCAGTTGTTGCATATGCTCGTATTGATCAAAAAGAGATCAGAACTCACGAGCCAATTTTATGTCCTGATGCTGTAGTTGTTCAGGATCGTACTTTATTAACCGCTTTAGACGTATTCGCTGGTTTATCTGACAATGGCTACGCCATCATCAACACCAACGAGTCCCCAGAGGAAATCGTTCCAGAGCTGGTTAAGCGTTTACCAGCTGGTCACGTTTACACTGTACCAGCAACTGACTTTGCTATGCAGAAGATTGGTCGTCCACTTCCAGGTGCACCAATGATCGCCGCTTTAGCTGCTGTTACCGGCATCTTCAAGCTCGAGTCAGTACAGAAGTCATTCCAAACCCGCTATCCAGGCAAGGTCGGTGATGCTAACGCTGAGACCGCTGCTTTAGCTTACGAATTTATTAGCAACATCAAGAACGGAGGCGCAAATGCTTAAGCAAATCGAAGGTTCTCTTGGTATCGCTGAGGCCGTTGCCCTTTGCCGTCCTGGTGCTGTATGTGCTTACCCAATTTCCCCACAAACTCACATCGTTGAGAACGTAGGTAAGCTCGTAAAGGAAGGCAAGCTCAAGGAGTGCGAGTTCATTAACTGTGAATCCGAGTTCTCCGCTATGTCTATCTCCATCGGTGCTGCAGCCGGTGGTGTTCGTACCTACACTGCTACTGCCTCTCAGGGTCTCCTGTTCATGGCAGAAGGCGTATACAACGCATCAGGTTTAGGTCTTCCTATGGTTATGACCGTAGCGTCCCGTGCTATCGGTGCTCCTATTAACATTTGGAACGACCACTCTGACTCCCTGTCACAGCGTGACTCTGGCTGGTTACAGTTATTCTGTGAGTCCAACCAGGACGCAGTTGACACCCACATCATGGCTTTCAAGATCGCTGAAGAAGTTGGTCTTCCAGTCATGGTTCTGATGGATGGCTACGTATTAACCCACGCTTTTGAGCGTATGGACATTCCATCACAAGAGCAGATCGATTCATTCTTACCTGAGTACAACCCTAAGGAGTTCTTAGATCCTAAGCAGCCTATTTCTATGGGTGCTATGGTTGGCCCAGAGGCATTTACTGAGGTTAAGATTTTACAGCAGCGCAAGATGGCTAAGGCTATTGGCGTTATCGAGAAGGTTACCGAAGAGTACCGTAAGCTCACCGGTCGCAACTCTGGCGGCTTAGTTGAGTGCTACAACTGCGACAATGCTGACGTTAAGATCGTTATCGCTGGTTCTTCAGTTGGTACTGCTAAGGACGAAGTTGATCGTCTCAATGAGCAGGGCTACAAGGTTGGCATCATCTCATTAAAGGCCTACCGTCCATTCCCTTACGAGGCAATGAAGGCTGCTATCGGCGACTGCAAGAACGTTGTTGTTCTTGAGCGTGCATTCTCCATCGGTGCTCGTGGCATTATCGGCCCAGAGGTTGAGCGCTCCATGTACGGCACTGACTGCAAGATCCGTTCTGTAGTAGCTGGCTTAGGTGGTCGTGCAATCTTAGGTTCAACCATCAAGAACATCGCTGATCTGGCTCTTCAGGGCAAGTTAGTTGAGGAATTAACCTTCGTTGATGCTCAACCTAATGTCCTCAACAACTACTTAAAGGATGCCGAGGGTGTTTCTTTTGCAGACGGCCCTATCGCTGAGAGCGACATCATTAAGTCTGTACGCTAGTTCTGGAGATCGCAATGTTAGACAAGATTCATTTCTACCAGACCGGTTCCAACACCGTAGGTAACCGTCTTTTAAACCCATCCATGCGCGCTGTTCAGGCCGAGGTGGATCGTCCTAACACCTTAACCTCTGGCCACCGTGCTTGCCAGGGTTGCGGTGAAGCTTTAGGTGCTCGTACCGCTATCGACGCTGCAATGCGTGCAACCAACGGCAACTTAGCTGTATGTAATGCTACTGGCTGTCTTGAGGTTTTCTCTACTCCATATCCTGAATCAGCATGGCGTTTACCATGGATCCACTCCTTATTCGGTAACGCAGCTGCTGTAGGTACTGGTATGGCTGCCGCTGCTAAGGTTCGTGCCTTAAAGTATGGTGGCAAAGAGACCCGTATTATCGCCCAGGGTGGTGACGGTGGTACCACCGATATCGGTTTTGGTCCACTCTCTGGTATGTTTGAGCGTAACGATGACGTTTTATACATCTGCTACGACAACCAGGCATACATGAACACCGGTGTACAGCGTTCATCTGCTACCCCTCCATCAGCTCGTACTGCAACCACTCAGTTAGTTGGTGATCACCCAGGTTCTGATTGGGGTAAGGGTAAGAACGTTCCACTGATTGCTATGGCTCACGGTATTCCTTACGTAGCCACTGCAACCGTAGCTGATCTTCGTGACCTTGAGTACAAGGTTGAGAAGGCAATGAGCTACCGTGGTGCTCGTTACATCCAGATTTTCGTTCCATGCCCATTAGGCTGGGGTAGCGCATCATCAAGCACTGTAACTGTTGCTCGTTTAGCTGTTGAGACTGGCTTCTACCCAGTATTCGAGGCTGAGTACGGTAAGGTAACTTCTGTACACAAGATCAAAGAGAAGCAGCCAATCATCAACTTCCTCAAGTTACAGCGCCGCTATGCTCACTTAACCGGCAAGAAGGCCGATCCTAAGGTACTCGAGGCTCTCGAGAAGATGTGCGAAGAGAACATTCGCCAGTACGACATGATGGGCGATTCCGTCCCTGAGACCGTACCAACCGCCATTCAGGCTTACGAGCGTCAAGAGTTAGTCTAAGGAGCCGTTCAAAATGATGAAAAAACCATTCGCCACAACCCTTGATCCTGCTTCATCCTTAAGCAATCACACCGGTTCATGGCGTACATTACGTCCAGTTAACGTATTCAAGCTCCCACCTTGCAACAAGCAGTGCCCAGCTGGTGAGAACATTCAGCAGTGGCTCTACTACGCATCAGAGGGTGACTATGAGCACGCATGGCGCGTTTTAGTTGAGCAAAACCCACTCCCAGCATGTATGGGTCGTGTTTGCTACCACACCTGTGAAGGCAAGTGCAACCGTGGCTTCTTAGATGAGTCCGTAGGTATCAACTCTGTTGAGCGCTTCTTAGGTGACTACGCTTTAGCTCACAACTTAGCTTTCAAGAAGCCAGCTCGTGAGACCGGCAAGCGTGTATTAGTTATCGGTTCAGGCCCTGCTGGTCTGTCCGCTGCTTACCACTTACGTCGTTTTGGCCACACTGTTCACATCGTTGAAATGGCTAAGATGGCTGGCGGTATGATGCGTTACGGTATCCCTGTATACCGTCTGCCACGTGAGATCTTAGACGCTGAAGTACAGCGCATTCTCGACATGGGCGTAACCATCGAGTACGGCCGTAAGATCGAAAACGTTCTTGCTGAGAAGGAAAACGGCAAGTACGACGCAGTTATCATGGGCATGGGTGCTTCATTATCTTCAAATGTTGACATCCCATCTGGTGATACTACCCGTATTCTTACCGCTTTAGACGTTTTAGAGAAGGTTTCTACCGATGGCGACATTCAGATCGGCCGTAAGGTAGCAGTTTACGGTGGTGGTAACACCGCTGTTGACGTAGCTCGTTCTTTACGTCGTTTAGGCGCAGAGCCAATCATCGTTTACCGTCGTAACCGCGATAAGATGCCAGCTAACGAAGAAGAAATGGATGGCGCTATCGAGGAAGGTATTGAGGTTAAGTGGTTATCCACCATCGATCAGGCTCAAGGCGAGACCTTAAAGATCGAGAAGATGGCACTTGACGAGAAGGGCAACCCACAGCCAACTGGCGAGTACGAGGACATGCCTGCTGACTCCGTAGTTTTAGCTATCGGTCAGAACGTTGATTTATCTCCTTTACAGGCTATTCCAGGCTTAGAGTTACAGAAGGACGCTGTTACCGTTAACACCACTACCTTCGAGACTACCGTATCTGGTATCTTCGCAGCTGGTGACATGGTTCCAGGTGACCGTACCGTAACTGCCGCTATCGGCATGGGCAAGCATGCAGCTCGCGGTGTTCACGGCTTCTTATCTGGCCGTCCATACGTAAAGGCAGAGAAGCACGAGGATGCACGTTGGGAAGACATGCACCCATTCTACTACTCCGATGCTCCTAAGAAGATTCGTCCTCAGCTCGAGCTTGCTCGTCGTACCTCAACCTTCGACGAAGTTCAGCACGGTTTAACCGAAGAGAACGCAGTTTTCGAGGCTCGTCGTTGCTTATCATGCGGTAACTGCATGGAGTGCGACAACTGCTACGGCGTATGCCCTGACAACGCTGTTATCAAGTTAGGCCCAGGCAAGGGTTATGAGTTCAACTACGACTACTGTAAGGGTTGTGGTGTTTGTGCTCAGGAGTGTCCTTGCGGTCACATTAAGATGGTTCCAGAGAAGATCTAGTCTCTTTGTCCCATCTAGTGGTTCAGGCGGGGACGCCTGCCTGAATCCAACACTAAATTCTAATCTGAAGGGGTTTCTCCCTTATCTCAAGCGGGCTCAAGCCCGCTTTTTTATTGCCGCTCACCAACTAGCACGAAAATCTACAAGAACAGTGCGTTTCCCTTAATTAAACCCTAAAAGAGTATTGCCCAAGCTTTCAAGCTATCCATCCTCACAGTCCCTGGTATAAACCCTCCTATATATCAAGCGATGTGCTATGCTAACTTCAGTATCATTGCAAGCAGCAGTACAGAGCTAGCTTTTGCCTGCACAATCAAGCTTATCTTGGCTTAGCTTAGCTTAGCTTCTGTCTCTGCTGTAAAAAGGAATTATCATGAGCAACCGCAGCTATTTATACGTTAAAACTCCGGACAGTGAGGAGTTTGAGGGCATTTCTGAGTGGCCCTATGAAATCCCTCTTAGCCACATCCTCATGGTTAGTGGCAATTGCACTAAAGTTAAATCCCATATCTGGGAAAGTGACGATCCTTTAGCCTTATGTGGTGACTTTGATGCAGGCTACAAAAACTTCTTTGAGTTTTTAGATAACTGCCATCAGCAAGGTGTCTTATCTGACGAGACTTTCAACCAATTATCTAACGACAGCCACGAGTTCTTAGACAAGTACTTAGGCAAAAATGCCAAGGTCTTTCTTGAGGTAGTTGAGATCTTTGAGATGGATGATCCTGACGACTTTGAGGACTTTGATGAGTCTCAGTATGAAGATGAGGACACTGCATTTTTCATCTACATGCTCGATGATCTTCACAAAAACAATGTGTTAAATAAGACCTACCTCAAAGACAGTCTCAATCAGCTTAAGAACTTCAAAGAGCAAGGCCAAGACGACGCTATTGATGAGGCTCTCGGCATAGAGTGGGATGACGTGCTCTATTACGATTAGTGCTATCTGACTAAAACCCCAATCAGCTAACGTATCACTATCACGTCCATTAGCACCTAGTGATAAGTGCTCATTACCGTGCCATAACCCTTATCCTGGCACGGTACTCTAAACAATATAGCCGCCATGCAATGCATCGGCCCCCTGCCTACCGCTGCAGCTTCATAGCCCTATCCACAGCGAGTGCAGCCATCTCCTGCAGCCCTCTTTTATGCGCTATCCCACTTCAAAAGCTTATTGCCCTATCCCATGATCCTTGTCATTCACTTCGCTACAACATTATGCCTTTTGAGCGGCATAGCATCTCGTATTGCGAAGGACATGAGTATTCGAGCAGCATGGCTTCTCAATAGCTAAGGGTTATGAGCGCAAACATGTTGGAGCAGCTTGCTGCAGCAAGCTAGGGCTAGCACCTCTATACAGCCTGTGGCTAAACAATGACACAACAAGGGAACATCTATTAGAGAGGCAATGCCATCACGATGATCTCATAATACAATGTGTGCGCGGCATTTTTATGGAGCTTAAGCAAAAACAGCAGTCGAATGACTGCTGCTTTTAATGATTTTGCGGTGCTTATGCTTAAGCTGAAGCTAAAGCTTATTAACGGCGGTGATCGCAGGTTGGATCGCCTGAGCCGTTGTAGAAAGAATCGAGCTGTTCTTGGGTAAACTTCTTACCACAAGCACACTTGCCTTCAAATGGCTTGCCGTTCTCATCATAGTAGACGATGAACTTGAGGTGGCCTGCTAAGCTGTAGTGACGCTCTTCACCGACACGTACACCAGCCTTGAAGTTTGACTCCATGTGTATCACACCACTCTCATAGTAAGTCTTGGCAATGCCCTCCCAGAAGCCGTTTACAGCGTTACCTTCAGTTTCGACATTACCATTGTCGTAATAAGTACGCTCTAAGCCCTCTGGCTCACCGTGGTTATAGAAAGCCTCATGCTTCATTAAGCCACGCTTCTCATCATCACCCATGAACACAATCTTACGATCGCCGTTTTCATCTTTTGGCTTGATGATAGAAACACCTGAAGTCTCTAAAACCTTTTGGGTTGCCTTAGCACCCTCACTATCTGGCTCAGTGCTAGTATCTAAAGAGTAGTACTCACGATCCCAGCCATTCTTCTTGCCATCGGAGAAAGTAGTCTCTGACTCAATGTAGCCATTCTCGTAATACATCTTACGAGTGCCGTTGAGTTCACCATCTTGGTAGAAAGCTACACGCTGAATCTTGCCAGAAATGTAGAACCACTTCTCAACGCCATGCTTAACACCGTTTTGGAATGGTGTCTCATGGTTGAGCTGACCATCTGAATAATAAGAACGAGCTACACCGTGAATAATGTTATGCACATAAGGTGTCTCATTCATGATGGCACCTTGAGAGGTGAAGGTAGAGCTAATGCCGTGACGATCACCGTGCTCGTATTGATTTACATTCTTAATGGTGCCGTTTGGATAGAACTCACGCTGAGTACCATCGATGATGTCATCGGTGTAGTATGACTCGCGACGGATAGCATTACCCTGCTCAAAGTACTCAGTGTCAGCACCCTGCTTTTTAGAAAGACGATAGCTAGTAGTGCGGCGAATACCACCGTCTTCAAAGTACTGCTTCTCAACACCCTCTTTATAGCCTTTTACCCAAGGTGTTTCGATTTGAACATTACCGTTGGCAAAAAACACGCGCTCGCGTCCGTGACGAATACCATCAACTAATGGCGTCTCAGAGCGGATCATGCCATTTTCAAAGTAACTGCGCTCGGTAGTATGCTTCTTGACTCCATTTTGAGCAGCCGCTGCATTAGGATCTGCCTTTGCTGCAGGCGAGCTTTGGGCTGCAGGTGCATTGAAAAACACCTTAGCCAAAGCTTCGACAGTAGACATACCTGTGGATGCAGCTTGCTGTGGAGCTGCAGGCCTACCCATGTCATTGGCAGGTTTGTCTTGCTTAGCTGGTCTATCACCCGGCATTAAGTGAGTGAGCTTTGGACCAGCGGCCAGCATTAGCTTTACGTTTGGATCTTGCTTGGCCTTTCTGAACTCTTGGTTAGTGTTCCGCACTTTCAGACATGCCCCTAAAAAGTTTCTCTAGTAAGAGAAAGTAAACCAATAGCAATTACACATGACAGCACCTGGCTATAAAGGTGTTGCATATGCCCCGAGCTACGAGCATCACAAAGCTAAGCAAAAGCACCTTGTTGCCACCGCCACTGGCCGTTTTGTACAGCTATGGCAAGAAAAGGCACTGAAGTTACGGACAAATCAACTAACAGTACTTTTCGTGAACTACAAGGAATAACTCTTAATGACTATCTCTGTGCATGCCTAGTCAATAGAGATCGTGCATAGCAAACGCTATACAAATCCCTAATGTTGAGTCAATTTATAAACCTATTCTTAAGTTAAAACATCCTCAAGAAAGATCGCTTTAACAGTAATCTTGCTCAAAAGACTACCTTGCATCAAAGCCGTCGTTTTGATGAGGTGCGATAAGATCACACACCTAAGCCATCTAGATTTACTCTTATGCCATAAGCTTTAGCATAAAAGCACTAAAAAGTGCCATGGTAAAGCCTATACAAAAGAGATTCCATTAAGGCTACTTAATGGGTCGAGATAGCGACTAAAACAAAACAACACTTTGCTCTAAGCAAAGATCGTGCATACTTTAAAAAGCAGTATGTGATTCTGTTGTGATTACACTAAAAAAGACATTTCATCAGTCATAACCACACACATATCAAAGTCTAATATTACTTACTTTTAAGAATATTTCACGATCGATCCTCAACCGCTTAGCAATTTTGAGTACGTCATCACCAAACTAGCGAGTAAAACCTTACAGTTTCTCTCAAAAAGCAAAGTATCTTAGGTAAGTACAATGCTTATCTTTCATCAAATATCGCCGCGCAATTGACTAGCCATTTGGCCTGTAAAAAGAACTACTGACCAAACTTACGTACCCTGCTCGCTAAGATACCAATAAAGCCCATAAGTACATGCCAGTACAAAACCTAAAAACATCTATCAAAACCACGTAAGAGCGCTAACACGAACCAAAGGCGTGTATGCAGATACCTTAATAGTCTGACGCTGTTTAGCATATGCTATGAGCTAAGGCCGCATATTCTACCCTAAAGTTATTAAGTTTTGATGCATACGTGGTAAAACTTGGCTGTATCTGCACTTATATGGCCTCAAGGATATCTTTAGCCTCAAAGTTCTTTGCATAGAGCCCAACATATACACTTCCTAGCTGCTCAGAAAAATAAACATGTTGCTCACACTTAATGACGTAAAGTTGATTAAAGGCACTCTGTCTATTGCATTTTTAGACTATAAAAACGTGGTTCGTTTCTGACTGCACACATGTTAAGTATGATTAGCAAGATATTCGCAATTTAAAACTTGACTCGCTTCACTTTGTCAGATGCTCGATCTCTAATAATCTGAGCAAGTGTCATATACTCAAATCATAGTTTAGAACCCTACTTTCATTGCCAAAGACAAACTACTCCCTGTCTTTTGCACTTAGCGCCTAATGAGGCTAAGGACGTGACTATGCTAAAACTGTCAGTAAGGGAATTTACAAGAAAACTTACACTCCCATTACTTGGATTAGTTATGGCTGCAGTTACACTAACCTTCCCTGCAACTGCATCTGCTGAAGTTTTCAAAACTCACTTCTTTACCGTAGATTTAGGCAACACCTGGCATGTACAAGGAAGACCTCAGAACATGCCGCACTCAGTTAACGTCAACTTCGTTAATCCTGGTGTGCAATCTAGCGTTAATATCGTCGTAGGCTCTGGTCAGATTCACCCAACTAAGTTACTTACTGACTTACAAAGAACCTTAGTAGCTCAGCATGCTAAAGTTAATCCAATTGAGAGACAAGGCGACCTGCTCTACTTTGAGTTCATACTCAACGGCATCAAGGGTTACTCATGCGCTGGTACCAATGGCAAAGATGTTTCTAGCATCACCATCTTAGGCAAGCCTGAAGTAGCCTTTAGAATGCTCCACACCCTCAAGGCAAAGGATAAGAAACTCTTCCCACCTCTAAATAGATAGTTTCGTCATCTAACGCCAAATCGATTTTGATCTCCGCATACATATGCGCCACGGCCTGCAAGATCCCATCTTGCAGGCCGTTTTCTTTTGGCAGCAGCATGCCTTCACAATTGCCGCGATCTATCTGTCATAACCTCTGCCACCTTGCAACGATCTGGCACCTGCGACCGCACATCATGCCCATTAGTCGTCTCTGTACAATTAGGCAGATGATCTCCTGAATTTTTCTAAATTTCGTACAAAGACATCAAAGATATTACCTAAAATATTCTTTCGTGCCAGAAGAGATTCATGCGATTCAACCTCTAAAACGGATAGACATCTTTCCATTGCTACATCACAGTTAATGATGCCGTGTGCATCTGCTATAACACCAGTTACTGTATATCAGTTTGCGCGAGTATAGCTGCCTCTCTTTCAAGAGTTTTGTTGTTCTTTCTGCCTTTAGGACGCCCACGGCCACGCTTTAGCGCTACAAGCCCTATGGATTGTTTGAAGGCCTCTCTTTCAAGAGTCTTGTTGTTTTTCCTACCCTTAGGACGACCTGGACCACGCTTAACTACATCCATGTTTATGGATTGTTTGAAGGCCTCTCTCTCAAGAGTTGCATTGTTCTTACGCCCCTTAGGACGACCTGGACCACGCT
>Strawberry_p1__coassemble_1868_pt1 | contig 28479 bp, 19 predicted proteins | sample Strawberry_p1__metabat2_high_PE_007 | metagenome-assembled genome bin Strawberry_p1 | reverse complement strand
AAAAGCTATCCGATGCAATTACTGCCGCTGTTGGCGATGCATCCGAGCAAGCTGAGCAATCCGATGCAGCACAAGAAAATTGTACGCAAGCCGATGCTACTAAAGCTGGCTATGCTTTACAGGATGATAAGCTCGATTGTGATGAGCAGCCTGCAGCAGACAGTGCATCTAATGAGGGCAATACTGTTACCTCTAGCGATTCAGTTTCGACTCTCGTTAAAGATAAGATCGCAGCCAAAGATGAAACTGTTCCTGTAGCTGATGGTTCTACTGGCGTAACCTGGGTCGATCATGGGCACAATGATGATGCAGAGGATGAGCAAAAGAGTAATGATCATGCTCATGGTGATGCACACTCATCTATGGCTGATGCTGACTCAAGAACGTCTAAAGCCGATCCTAAAGGCGAAGAGTTTGCGAAGATTTTTGCTAAGGCTTATGCTGAGGGCAAAGAACGTTTCGATGAGCTGAGTGAAACTGAGGCCGGCCGTGATATCATGGCTGCCGATTCAGATGTATCTGATGATGCTTCTGACAAGAAAGATTCTAAAGAGAAATTAGATCTCTAAGATAGGATAGTCTTGTAGACTTTCCTAGTGCACGGCTAAGAGTATGCTTGGCCTTTACACTAAAACCCGAGAGTAGTTTGTATGGTTAACCAGAACACAAGTAGTCTCAAAGCTGATCCGTATGCTCAGCTGCAGGGACTAAAGCGTCTTTTTATGATTGGCCTAACGTGGAGTGTTATTTCAGGTCTGATCTTGTATTTTTGCTCTGTAACACAGGCAGCTGATCTGGATATGACAGCTTTTACTGTAAAGACTAATCCAGATGGTACACAGGACTACTCTTTATCCTTGCAAGTAGTGATGCTCATGACTTTATTGAGCTTCCTACCATCGATTATTATCATGACAACTTCGTTTGTACGTATCATCATCGTGCTAGCGATTTTGCGTCAAGCCATGGGTCTGCAAACTTCCCCATCCAACCAGATTCTGGTGGGTTTAGCATTCTTCATGACTATCTACATCATGACCCCAGTTTTAAACTCCATCTACAATACCGCCATCGTGCCATATCTAAATGATCAGATGCAGGCTCGTGATGCGTTTGTAGTCGCCCAAAAGCCGCTGCATGCTTTCATGCGTGAGCAGACTCGTATGTCTGATCTTAATGCTTTTATGGAGTACGCTGATGTACAAGTACAGACTCCAGAGGAAGTGCCTTTACATGTACTGATTCCAGCATTCATCGTTTCAGAGCTCAAGACAGCCTTCCAAATTGGCTTCATGCTCTTCTTGCCTTTCTTGATTATTGACTTAGTTGTAGCATCCATTCTGATGGCTATGGGTATGATGATGCTCTCGCCAATGATTGTGTCGTTGCCGTTTAAACTGATGCTCTTTGTGTTAGTGGACGGCTGGACTTTAATTATGGGATCGCTGCTCGCCTCTTACGGTATTGGTGTTCCCGCGTAAACAAAGCCGTTTAGAAGTTTAAAGGCAAATGCTTAATAAGATTCACGACTTTTGCGCTTTTCTCGGGTTTTAGTTATAGCGCAAGTCTTTATCTAACTTAAGCTAAGCTTCCTAAGTTACATTTGCATTGACTCAAAGTTTTATTATTCTTTGAGCAATGAAAGATAATTAATACGGGCTAACTACCAATAAGGTAGAGTTAAGCTTATTTTTAATAAGCCAGCCCTTAACAAGAGGTGCCAGCCATGGAGCCAGAGGTATTTGTCGACGTTGTCCGTCAGGCGTTAGGATTGGTTGCAGTACTAGTGACTGCCTCCATTTTGCCTTCTCTAGTAGTTGGTCTGATGGTGTCAGTTTTCCAAGCTGCAACTTCCATTAACGAACAAACCTTATCATTCTTACCTCGTCTGTTAGTTACTGTGCTTGGTCTGATGTGGGGCGCACACTGGGCTTTAACTAAGCTTATGGAGTTCTTCTTTGGACTTGTACACTCCATCCCGATGGTAGTGGGTTAATAAAGCTTAAAGCGCCATCCTTGGTCTATTAATAGCCTGGATAGTAGATGATTTGAGGCCAATACTTAAGCTTAAGTAACAAGGGCATTAGGTTTTAATTGCAGCGGTGCTGACATGGGAATAAACTTTCTTGAGCCATTTATGCTCAACTCGATTGATTCCATCGTATGGCCATTGTGCCGTATTGGTGGTTTCTTGATGGCATTTATGACCTTCTCAGCCTCTACTGTACCTCGTATGGTAAGAGCCCTGCTAGCTTTGGCTATGACAGTGTGCTTCTTGCCAAACATTCCGCCTATTGACACTGAGATCCAGTCTTTCTCTACTCTTGGCATCATTACCACCATCTCTCAGGTAATTATAGGTGCTGGTATTGGCTTTATCACGCAATATCTGGCTGCTACATTCGTGCTTGCAGGTCAGGCCATTGCGATGCAGACCGGTCTTGGTTTTGCCTCCTTAGTTGACCCTGTATCTGGTACCAATGCTCCAGTTGTAGGTCAGTTCTTTACCGTTTTAGCAACCTTAGTGTTCTTTGCAGTTGACGGTCATTTAGTGTTCATCAGATTGCTGTTATTAAGTTTTGAAACGCTGCCAATTGCCCCTGGTATCTTTACTCCACCAAGTTTAGAGGCCATCATATTCTTTGGCGCAACCATGTTCCAATGCGCACTTTCAACTTCGATTGCTGCTATTTGTGCGCTGTTAGTAGTTAACTTTACCTTCGGTGTTATGACCCGTGCTGCTCCTCAGTTAAACGTGTTCTCCTTAGGTTTTGCTATCTCCATGATCGTAGGTATTTCTGTACTCTTAGTAAGTTTGAACGCTTTCATGGCTAACTTCACTATCGCGATCAATTCCATCATGTCCTCAAGCTGTACTCTGATTGGTACTGACTGTGAAGGTATTTTCTAGCACATAAGCGCATCAAAAGCGCTGCAAACAACACCCCATTACTGATTGCGGCACTACATCAATTTCCTTGTTGTGCCGCCAATAACCACAGCAACGCACATGCTCGTCATGCCTTTCAAGGCTATCGTATCTAAAAGAGCTGCTATCAACGCATTGCAAGCTCTCATTGCCGTATCAGTTCCCTGCAGCTTAAGAGAGCAGTCCAATACCAGCATCTAAAGCTTGCAAGCATCATGATGCTCAGTAAGGACAGCACTATCTAAGAAGCATCAATACGTGCTCGACTGTTTGGCCTTAAGCTACCTGCATAAACCTGATCTAATAGGATCTTTGGGTCTTAAGCTAGCTGTGTCAACATTAGCAAATAGGATCTTTGGGCAATAATGCTGCTTGCCTTGGAGAAGAAGAGTAGGCTGTGAAGTAATGAAAAAGGCAGGGGGATTTTGTAGATAGGTTTGATGATAGGTGGGGCTGTTAACCCCGCCTAATCGAAGATCCGCATGAGGCGGTAGGGCCTAAGAAGAATATTTAGGCCTGAAGAGCATCATACAAGGGCATGATGCTAAAGCTAATCTTAGTCGATTGAGCTGTCGTCGCCGCCTGAGCCGCCGCCAAAATCGTTTGCGCCCATCTCATCATCAGCGCCAACAGAGCACAGACGGTGCAGACGACGAGGCTGGATAACCTGCAGGTACTTCTTGAAGATCTTGGCATTAGGATCAGTGATAACTTCCTCAGAGTGCAGCTGATCTACGAAAGTCTGCTCAGTCTCATCGGCAGGCTTACGGATGCCCTGATGTAGCTCCATCATGGCGACACCGCACTGCTCTAAGATAGCGCTTTCACGGATGGAGAACTCACCTGAACGGCGGATGCCACGGGCAAAGTGTTGGAAATCGTTAAACTGCTTATCAGATTCAAAGCTCATAATCGAGTCCTTAAAAGTAACCGTATTTTGTGTTCTACAGCTGGCATTGGCAACAGGTGAACTACCGCAGAGCTTAAGCTCACGTAACAAGGATCACCAATTTGAAACACTCTATCTGCATCGACAAAGCTCTAGAGCTTGGACTGTGTCCCGGCCGCAGCGTAGTCGGCTGTGAAAATAGCGCTCTATTCTAATACAAAGCGTAAAAATTTGAAAGAAATCTGACATTTGAGCGCTTTTAGTTGAGCTCAAGAAGCATCAAAGAGCCTAAGTGCAAGCAAAACTAGTCACAATAGACGCATCTTTCAATGGTTCTTGAATCTTTGTATGTGTCTATGATGCACGATTTTTCTTATGTAATCTGCGCTCATATCCTGATTTTCGTCAAAGATCACCTTTTAGAGCCAATAAAGATTGATAAAAGCACATGCAGCGCCGTGTGTGTAACCCCTTTTGAATTAAGATCAGCGTAACTGTATTCTGTGCTGTATTGATGGCATTGGTCGTATGTGGCGCTTGATGGTTTTTTACAAACTTAAAGTGCGATGATGGTGGCCTTTTGTTAGATAGAGTTTGAGGGTTTTTGCGGCCTTTGCTACAATCGCTTGAGCAAGATAGGTAACTTAATTTTTCTAAGATACCTTAGGTTAGTTTTTGGCCTTTAAATTGGCTTTTAAACGCTTGTACATGGTCTTTTAGTAAGCCTCTAGCATTATGTTAGAAGCTTATGCTGATGGTTATAGACTTACGTAGATGAGTGTTAAATCAGGCTTGATGAGAGTCTATAAGAGACGAAATTTGGTCTTTTGAACTTAATAATTTGCACTTGCACTATTAAAGTCTGTAATATATCAGGATCATTAGCTTTTCAACAGCAGCTAACCTTAGCAATCAGTTGCGCTTAGATTGCTCTGCATGCACTTTCAGATGTGGTGAAATACACCAAGTCTCCAAAGAAACTGCGTCTTTGAGCATGTATGGCCATTCTTTGCGAAGAGTGGTTGTACTGCTAAGCTGTTCTTCGACAGCTTTCGTGCTCAAGATTATTTAAAGAGAGTCTGAGTTTAACTGATTGCATGGTCGCTGCTGTTTATACTGGAGATGGCGATGGATTCTGTAGAGAAAATTCCACGCAACTTTATCACTGAAATCATTGATGCTGACCTTAAAGAAGGTCGTCATGATCATGTAGCTACCCGTTTTCCTCCAGAGCCAAACGGTTATCTGCACATTGGTCACTGCAAGAGCATTTGCTTAAACTTCGGTTTAGCACGTGATTACAACGGCACCTGTAACTTACGTTTTGATGACACCAATCCTGTTAAAGAGGATATGGAGTACATCAACTCAATTAAAGAAGACGTACAGTGGTTAGGCTTTAAGTGGAATGGTGAAGTACGCCATTCTTCTGACTACTTTGATCGTCTGTATGGTTATGCTGTTGAGCTCATTAACAAGGGCCTTGCTTATGTTGATGAACTCTCACCAGATGAGATTAGACAGTACCGTGGCACTTTAAAAGAGCCTGGTAAGCACAGCCCATATCGTGATCGCAGCCCTGAAGAAAACCTCAAGCTCTTTGAAAAGATGCGTGATGGTGGTTTTGAAGAGGGTAAGGCCTGCTTACGTGCCAAGATCGACATGGCATCACCATTTATGTGTATGCGTGATCCAGTGATCTATCGTATTCGTTATGCCGCTCATGCTATGACCGGTGACAAGTGGTGCATTTACCCAATGTACGACTTCACTCACTGTATCTCAGACGCCATCGAGGGCATCACTCACTCTATTTGTACTTTAGAGTTCCAAGACAATCGTCGTCTGTATGACTGGGTTTTAGAGAACATCACTATTGACTGCATGCCTCATCAGTATGAGATGAGCCGTTTAAACTTAGAGTACTCCATTACCTCTAAGCGTAAGCTCAACCTCTTAGTTACTGAGGGCTTTGTTGATGGTTGGGATGATCCACGTTTAACCACTATTTCTGGTTTACGTCGTCGTGGCTTTACCCCAGCATCATTAAGAGAGTTCTGCCGTCGTATTGGTGTTACTAAGCAAGACAATATCGTTGAGATGTCTGCTTTAGAGTCATGCATTCGTGAAGACTTAAATGCCAATGCACCTCGTGCTATGGCCGTATTACACCCAATTAAGCTCATCATTGATAACTATGGTGAAGAGGGTGTAACTGCTACATCATTTACTGTTCCAAACCACCCAGACAAGCCAGAGCTTGGTTCTCGTGAAGTAAGCTTCTCTCGTGAGTTATTCATCGATGAGGCTGATTTCCGTGAAGAGGCCAATAAGCAGTACAAGCGCTTAAAGCTTGGTGGTACTGTACGTCTGCGTCATGGCTACATCATCAAGGCCACCTCCTGTGAAAAGGACGTTAATGGCAATGTAGTTTGTGTACACGCACAAGCAATTCCAAACTCAGTGGGTTGTGATGTTGAAGGCGTTAAAGCAAAGGGTGTTATTCACTTTGTTGATGCCAACAATTACTATGACGGTAAGGTAATGATGTACCAGCGTCTGTTCACTGTACCTAACCCAGGTGCAGAGGATGACATCACCTCAGTTGTAGATTCACACTCTGTTGAAGTAATCGAGCATGCCGCTTTAGAAGCTTCTTTAAAGAGTGCTAAAGTTGGAGATAGCTTCCAGTTTGAGCGTGAGGGCTATTTCTGCGTTGATTCTAAGCATTCTGCCGAGAATCAGCCTGTATTCAATTTAACCGTTGCCTTACGTGAGACCAAGAAGGTTCAGGCATAGTTAGTAGGAGATAATCATGTCAGATAATACTGATGCATTTGAGAAGAATACCGATCCTCTCGCTCCACCTCCTGGTTCAGATTACGAAGTTCCATTTATCTTCCACTCTGACTCACCATTAGAGCGCGCTTTTGATAAGGCTGAGCACTGGGTCAAGATGGGCGTTCGTCCAAACCACATTTTCTTAGACGATCGCAACATTTCAGTAATCAACTTCCATAAGATCATGCGTGATCCACTCTTAGCTCAGGCTGGTGTTGAGCGCTTTGTAGACTTCCGTTGCTCTCTGACCTTATCTGAGACTGACGTAGATGCTGTATTCTCATCAGTTTGCTACTACGAGCCAGATTGCGAGCCAGTCTTCATCAATCAGTACGATCCAGAGTTAAGCTCCATCAAGGAAGTACTGAACATGGTAGCTGAGAACCTCTTCAACTACTTAAAGAAGCCACTGCTCCGTCCAGGTTTAGGTGACTAATAAGATCTACTAAAGCTAGCAGCATTACTATTGCTGCCAAGAGCTTAAGTACATAAAAAGGGCTGCTAAATACCTTTCAAGGCGTTTAGCAGCCCTTTTGCATTGATACATGCCTATCAGCTTTGAACGCGATCATGTGAACACTTGCTTTTGCAAAGTGGGTGCATTTGTAAAGATGCACTTTGCCCAAAAGGCCATTTACACTAGAGGTCTTTACGCAAATAGCCAATTACTCAAAGTGCAATTGTTAAAGTACCATTGTTAAAGTGCCAGTTAGTCAAAGACGCACAAGAGTCTAATAATGAAAGAATGGAGCTGGACACTCCCCTTAGATGGGCCTTTTGATGCTATGCAGTGGGATATTTATGGGTATAGGCTTAGATAGCATTGTTTGAGAGGCGTAAATGTATGTAGCTAAAGCTCTTTCGTTAGATAAATTTTTGGTCGTTGATAGCGCATTAGTTAAGAATGCATTAAAATACGTGATTGCTATAGCTTACACTTCATCCTATTTACTAAGACAGGGCTCATTTTAGTGAGCTAAAGTATTAGGATGTTTTAGCTAGAAACTATACTTCTAGTAGACAATGTCTAGCTATCTCGGCACTAGCTGAGAATAAGTTAAATCCATCCCCGTTGACCTAGTTTAGGTTTTGGAGAATTAGATTGTTCGGTACCAAGATTAAGACCATCGCCATGGCATTTACTGTTGGCGGCACTGCCACTTTACTGTCTGCTTGCGGAGCCATTGACGAAACTTGGGAGTATGTCTCAACCGATAACTCGCTGAGAACTCCTACAGGTTACTATGAGCATGCTCATGCTGTAGAGGCTGAGGATCCTATGAAGGTTCCTGCTGCCTTATCTACTCCATATACCGACAAGTCATTAGATATTGCCAATGTTGCTGCAACTCCAGAGAGCCGCTATATGGTTGGCGAGGTCATGGATGTTCGTCCACCTGTAGTATCCCGCGTAAATGAGTTAGGTGTTGATATCCGTAATCAGGATAATGCCGCCTTAGTTTGGTTCTTACCTTATGGCAACATGAATGTAAGAACAACTAACGACGCATGGCAGTACTTAGGTGCAGCTTTAGATTACTTAAAGATTCCAGTAGCTGAAGTACGTGCAGATCAGATGTTACTTGCTACTGCAAGCAAGACCTACAACGATTATGGTCAGGTATACAACGAGAGCATTGATGATGACAATGCTAAGTTTAACCAGATCTACACCGTACGCGTGGTTTCATCAAACCAAGGTACAGTTGGTCTGTTAATTACCTTAGTTAACTCTGTTTCTGATGCTAAAGGCAGCAGCGCCATTTTAAATTCACGTCAGAAGCGCAGCTTTACCACTGGTTTTGCTAACGAGCTTATCAGTGCCTTAGCTTTGCAGCAGCGTACTTTCCAGGCTATTCCTGACTATATTGAGCCTGTTTTAGGCCGTGATAACAACAATCAGGACGCTATCATTGTTAATGCCCCATACGAGGCAGTTTGGAATGTAATGCGTGGCGTACTCTCACAGTACGGCATGGAGATTAATGAGTACTCAGTATCTCGTTCTTCAATCACTTTCACTTTAGAAGAGGAAGATGCTGATTTCTATACCTCACAAGGTATTCGTCCATTTGGCCTTGAGTCCAACAAATACATCGTACGAATTGCAGTTGCAGGCAATCACTCTGTGCTGACCTTCTACGATGAGGATGATAAGCCTTTAAGCGGTGTTCAGGTTGCAACCTTATACAATGGCTTCTCTGCAGCCATCGTCAAAGAGTTTGCTGCATACAAGAGCGAAGGTGCTAATTATCTTGCCAAATTCGCTGACGAGGATTAAAATCAACAAGCCTGATAGATATCTGATCGGGCACGTTGTTTGAGCCTTGATGAGCTAACAAAACTTCTTGTTATTTCTCATGGCAATAGGTGGGAAACTACCTTGGTTATCAGTACATGGTGAAATTGATAACCCTACCCGCAGCATGTGGGAAAGTAAGGCCTCTGCAAATTTTGCAAATCTTTAATATGATAAGCGGCTTTTTGCAGTAGGAACAGAGAGGGAGCATTAGCTTCCTAAAGCCGCTAGACCTTTGGTTTAGTGGATAACATACTACTTTTTTGGGATTACTCAAAATGGAAAAGAAACAGGAACTCTATCGCGGCAAGGCAAAGTCTGTATACGAGACTGAAGATCCAAATCACTACATCATGCTGTTCCGCGATGATACCTCCGCTTTTGATGGCAAGATTATTAAGCAGTTAGACCGCAAGGGCCGTACTAACAACCGCTTTAATTTCTTCATCATGAAGAAGCTTGAAGAGGCAGGTATTCCTGTACACGTTGAGGAGTTACTCTCCGACACCGAGTGCTTAGTTAAGAAGCTGCAGATGCTCCCAGTTGAGTGCGTTGTTCGTAACGTAGCTGCTGGTTCTGTTTGCAAGCGCCTTGGCATCGAAGAGGGTCGTGACCTCAACCCACCTACCTTCGAGTTCTTCTACAAGAACGACGAGCTGCACGATCCAATGGTAAATGAGTCTCACATCATTTCCTTTGGCTGGGGTACCCAGGAGCAGATCGATGAGATGAAGCGCTTATCTTTCAAGATCAACGAGACCTTAAAGGATCTCTTTGACAAGGCTGGCTTAATCTTAGTTGATTACAAGTTAGAGTTCGGTCTGTACGAAGGCAAGATCATCTTAGGTGATGAGTTCTCTCCAGACGGCTGCCGTTTATGGGATAAGGAAACCCGTAAGAAGCTTGACAAGGATCGTTTCCGTCAGGGCTTAGGTGACGTTATCGAAGGTTACGAGGAAGTTGCACGTCGTATCGGCTGCCCACTCTAATCTATAAAGCTGCTAGCAGTGCTTCAAAGCACTGTGCATCATGAGCTAGTGCTCATAGCAATTTATGCAGTGAACTAAAAACCCACTAAAGAGAGTAATCACTTTAGTGGGTTTTTTGTTTGTTAACTGTCAGGTCATGAACAAGACAATTAATAGTAGCTGCGCTACTTTGCTTAACAGTAGCTGCGCTACTTTGCTGATGTGCAGCCTTTAGTCGTTATCGTAGATAAATAACAGTTCGTCACATTGACAGTTAATGCTTTTAAGCAGTTGCTCAATCTCTTGTTTAAAGGGCTTACTACGCACGGCAAGAATAATAAGCGGGATATTTTTGTCTTTTAGATAGCTTCCAGCATAGTGGACTATATTTGTCTGATCATCTGGTCGTAAGTATAGGTAGCCATCTTCATTCTTATCTGAATTGACTATAGTCAAATTTAGTTCAGATAGTGGAATTTGCAAGTTGCCCATCATCTCTGAGCAGGTATAGCCAGTGCCGTATAGGATTATTTCATGGCCAAGATTATGGTGCTTAGTTACCGCATCATTTAATCTCTTTAAGGCCTCTGCATCAGTTTGTCTAGTGCGTTGAACAATCTCACGCTGTTTTAATTGCTCTTTTTCAAAATCTTCTTTTGAGCATGGAGCAGCAGCGCAAAAGTCTTTTGCAGCTTGACCATCAGATACTAAGTCTACTTCTTTACGCATTACATAAAATACGGTGGAGTATCTGTGTGGTTTTATTGTCTTTACAATAGTAAAACCTGCAGCGCGAGCCATAGTACGATATGCATTAAGACCTAAGTGCAGCTTTTGTTGCGGATGCATTACGTCAATATCGCCTGATGAGCAAATAGCTAAGCCATTGGTTTTAAGGCAAATATTAATCGATTTAAGCATCTGCAAAGGATTGCCGAGCATCTGAAATACATCACGTGCGGCTATAACATCATAAAGATGCTCCTTACGCTCAGAGTATTCAAGCTCATGGTATGACCACACTGGATCAGCCTCAGGGAAAAATCCTTTATAGAGCTTTACTTTGCCTTGTTCAACTAAGCAATTGTCGATTTGAGGAGATGGCTCAATTAAGCTTAAATCTGTATAGCCATGCTTAGATAAAGTAGCTGGAGTATAGCCATCATAACCACCGATCTCGGCAAAACGCTGGTTTTTATGCGGGAGGTACTCCATGATTATATCTAGATAATAAGTATAGTTAGATATACCTACACCTTGGCTTGGCTTTAAAAAGGCATAAGAGTTCTTGCTTAGAGTAATTCTAGTTTCATCACTAAGCCCCTCAAGATTAAAAGAGGCACCGCAATCTTCACATAAGGCAGATACGAATGAGACATTGCCTTGTAAATGCATTAAATTAGCAGGCAGTGCTGCTGGTTGCAGGATCTCACGATGTTGGGATCCTTTTGTATAGTTATGTGAGCCGCACAGAGGGCAGCTATTTAGGTGCTCGTATTGAATAATCGATGGACATTCAGCAGATGAAAAAGCAGAGCGCATTGTTCTATGGCCAACTATCAGCCACTTAGCATATAAGTATTCAGCACTTAATACTCTTGTGTGGCTGTATTAATAATTGATGTAATTGTGGCTACAACCGAAGTTGGCTGTAAGCCTTGATAAATCACAACGCTATGGTGACGCTTCCGTAGCGCCTAAGCGCATGAGGCATTACTAATACATATTGCTATGTAAAGTGCCTAATATTTCCTTTAGGCATCATGGTCTGGCAGATAAATGATTTGGTCACAGCTGCAGTTAATCTCTTTTAAGAAGCTTTCAATCTCGGCTTTGAACAGTGGTGACATAATGCCTAAGATAAGCAGAGGGATATGGCGGTTAGATAGTTCACGTTTTGCATAGTGGACTGCAATAGTCTCTCTGCTTGGCAACATGAATAGGAATCCATCCTGCTCTTGTGATGAGTTTACTAAGGTAAGCTTAGTTTTGCTCATATCTAAATTGAGCGTATCTAGAATACAAAACGAGTAGAAGCCTGTACCGTAAATAACAATCTCTTGACCTTGTTCAACATATGGTTTGACCACAGACTTAAGGTATGCTGCAGCCTTCTGTCCAAATTGGCCGTTGGTCTTGATAAGCTCGCGCTGTAGTTGTTGTTCTTTTTGAAAATCCTCCGCAGAGCGTTGAGGAATCTTGGCAAACTCTTTAGCCTTGTCTGCATCCTCAATTAGATCAACATCCTTGCGCAATACATAAACTACATAGCCATTTTCAGGGCGCTTATAAGTATCTATAAGGGTAAAGCCGCATTGCTGTGCAATATAGGTGTAAGCGTTAATGCCTAAGTGCACGCATTGCAACGAGTGCATAGTATGCAGTGGTACAGAGGTTAGTACGGCAATACCGCCAAGCTCCATAATGTCATTCATGCCCTTGATGAAGCCTAAAGGATCATCAATCATTTGCAGCACGTCTTTAGCAGCAACTACTTTGTAGCGACGCAGAGCATTGCGCTGAATACATGATCCTTGCACCTCTTTATTAGCATGACGTGACTTATAGACAGGATCATCAGATGGGAAAAAGCCATTAATAGAGACAATCTTTTGTAAAGCTGTATCGTCATCATCTGTTTGTACGGAAGGATCAATTAAGGTTAGATCGTGGTAACCATCTTTACTCAGCTCTCTTAAGAGATAGCCATCATAGCCACCAATTTCAATTACAGCATCATCTTTAGATTTAAGGTGTTTACGAACCTCATTGATGAAAGTTACGTAATTTGCAGCGCCTACACCAGTACTAGGTTTCAAGAACTGATAGTTCTTATAGATAATGCCACGAGAATGATTGCTAAGGCCTTCAAGATTAAATGACAGGCCGCAGTTTTCACATAAGGCAGGGGTAAACTTTACGATATCTTGTTGCGCAATGTCTTGAGCTTTCATTGGCAACATTTGTAGCATTTCTTTGTGTTCAGAGCCTATGGTGTAATGCTTTGATCCGCATACAGGGCAACAGTCGAACTGTTCGTAGCTAATAATGTTAGACATATGTAAGCTCACAATAATCTTTAGTAAATAATTAACAATATAAGTTAGTTTTCAGCTCATGTATTTGAGGCTAGCCCATGGTCTATTGCAATGCCTAAGGCTAGTCATCAGCACATAGCTATGCATTGATGCATGGTCTATTGCAATGCCTGAGGCTAGTCATCAGCACATAGCTATGCATTGATGCATAGCCTATTGCAATGCTGCAAGATACTTATCAGCAAGCTGATATGCATGAGCTATTGAGTCATGCTCAATAACTATGTGGCCACGGTAAACATCCGCACCGTTTTTCATTGGACCGATTTCATCGCCTACATGCAAGTCGTTGATAAGCTCAATAATATGAGCTTTCTCGTCATTGTTAAAGCATGAGGCAATGCCATCATCATCTGTGTTTTTCTTTCCTGTAAGAGCGTCAGTCACGCCCATATAAGTAGACTCTTTGTCAAAGTCAAAAAAGGCAAGTACAGCGCATCTTTGCTTGTTGATGACAGGTTTTTGGCCATCAATAATGCATTCTTGGAAAAAGCGCAGGGGATGATTGTTATTGTTAGAGAGCAGTGTAGAGATACTATTACCACCTAATCTTGGTGAAATATCAATAATGAACGGCTTCTTGTCTTTAGTCACGATTACATCAGAGCTGATAAAACAAGACTTTAGTTTAAGTTCATTACAGATGGTTGTTATAGATGGGAATATCACTGACAGCTCATCAGAAAAGTCGTCACTAAAGTATACAGACTCCTGCCTGTATGGTGGTTTTGAGATGTACTTTGAAAATATGCCCATGCAATGAGGCATGCCTTCATTATCAACCACGAAACTGCATGAGTATTCAGTGCCTTTAATTAACTCTTCGATTAGTACTAAGCCGCTGTCAAAACGAGCTGGCATTTGATACTCAAGCAGATCTTTTCTACTAGAAATGATCTCAACGCCACTAGATCCTGAGCCAAAGGTTGGCTTGATAATAAATGGATAGTTAAAGCTTTCTTCAATATGCTCTAACTCTTGAGTAAGAGAGGTGTCACTGTCTATGGCAAGCTGCATATGATGGCAGTGATTGAGGCCATGTTCTTCACAAAAGAGATGAAACTTTTGCTTATCGGTAAGAGTGTCAATGGCGTAAAAAGATGGGCCAGCATATGCAAACTTGTCATTGATGCGGCCAAGGCATACTAATGCGCGACCAATTGGCAGGGCTAGGGTATAGTCAACCTTTTCTTTGGCAATGATTGCATCGAGCGTGTCATCGTCGGAAAAGTCTTGGGCATAGATCTTTAAGGCATCATGAAATTGCGCCAAAGTCTTATCCAAAGGAGCTGGATTTTTATCTACACATACTAGCTGAAATCCAGACTCAAGCAGATATCTGATAAAAGGTTCATTCTCAAGAGAAGCTCCTAAGATGAGTACCTTCTTTTTAGCCGTGGTATGTATTTGAGTAGAGGAAATCATAATAAGCTAAATTGGCAAGTGACAGCCTAATCGTGACAATAGTTAAAGCCAAGAGTTTTACAGATGCTCAATGCATCTAACCTTGCTGTGCCATTGGATAAACACCGAAGTTTAATCTTTTAATGCAGATGAACTTAGCTACTCATTACTATTCAGTAAAAGTACTAAGTCCTTAGTCGCTAGAGTCGTTGCTAGAGTCTATGTTGCTCGCAAAAAAAATGCATAGTCTTTAGCTGTTATCTAAAACTAGCTCGTTAGTGCATACGTCTTATGTTTGATATTTGTGATTCTTATAATAATAGCACAAGGCTCGCCTTAAGTCCTTTTTATGTACGGCACATCCAACAAAGCTCATTACACGATAGACTGTTTTTGCAACAGCAGTCATAGCGTAACGGATGCACCACAGCTTAGATGGTGTTGCGCTTAGCAAGCTTATCTAAAAGGGCGGATAGCTATTGACTCAATGGGAAGCTAAGTCAAGGCCTCAAGGTATTGAGAAGTCATAGCAAAGGCTGAAGCGGTGTCGTCTTTGTGAACAAAAATATGGCCTCTAGCAACATCTTTTCCATTCGTCATGTGGCCAAGCAGATCGCCAATATGCAGGTTATTAACAAGGCTAATGATGTCAGCTTTGTCAGCTGGGCTAAAACAGCAATCGATTGAGCCGTCTAGAGCCGATTTTTTACCTGTCTTGAGAGAGGTTACGCCCTCATAAGTAAAAGTATTCTGGAAATCAAAAAAGCGCATTACCGAGCACTTTTGTCCCTGCACTAATACATCCTTATCACCAAGGACGCAGTCAGTAAAAAATCTAAGAGGGTGATTGCCATTGAAACTTAGAAGTCTAAGTAGGCTGTTGCCTCCAATGCGTGGCGAAATATCTACAATATATGGCTGTGCGTTATGGTCGATAATGACATCTGCATTGATAAAGCATTGTCTTAAGTCTAGCCTCTTACAGATTTTGGCCATGCTTTCATACACAGTGTCAAAAGCATCAGTGTAATCATCGCTAAAGTAGCATGCCTCTTGTCTGTAAGGAGGTTTAGAGAGTCCTTTTTTAAACATGCCAATACAGTGTGGCTTGCTATAGCTATCCACAAAAACATTACAAGAGTACTCACTTCCTTGAATGATTTGCTCAACTAATAAAGGGCTATTTACAAAGCGTTCAGGCACTTTGTAAGAAAGCAGCTCTTGACGGTTGTTGATGATACAAACACCACTTGAGCCTGAGCCGAACGCTGGCTTAATAATAAAGGGGTATTGCGCTTGCGCTTCTATCAGATGAGCATCTTCAAGCAAACCATGCTCTGAGTTATCTTGTACGATTAGGTATTGAGCATGGCTAAGCTCATTAAGCTCACAAAAGCGATGAAAGGATAGTTTGTTAGTTAAAGTATCTATCGCTTTGTATGAAGGGCCAATAAAGCCAAATTTGTCATTGATACGACCAAGACAAATTAAGGCACGACCAATGGGAAGAGCTAGGGTATGAGTAATATGCTCTTTAGTAATGATCTCATCAATGAGATCGTCATTGGAGAAGTCCACTGCATAGAGCGTAAAGGCAGAGCCATATGCATCAAATTGCCCTTTAAAGTCAGCAGGGCAGCGGTCAGCACAAACAACATTAAAGCCTTGTTCTAGCAGGTACTGTATATATGGAGCATTCTCAAGTGAGGCTCCGAGAATAAGAATTCTCTTTCCTGTTGCGGCTTTATTGATTAAATGTGGCGACATAGTCTTCATAAAACAAAACAACAACTTAACTAGACAAGTGATGAATGTGGCTAAGTTCCTTACTAGTGAACAAGCTTGCTCTTTGAAAAGTCATCAGTTTGCATAGCTGTAGCTTGAGTAGTTATATGGATCGTTGATCGATAGACGCAAGGGTGCAGCGTAATCAGTAATCATTTTATAAACTGAATGAGCTTATGTGCGCTACAACAAGTGTCTTTGAGGACAGCACTATGTAATAGCAATGTAAAGCTTACTCACATATGTTTGAAAAACAACCATAATAGCACAGCAGCGATCTAAAAGACTGTGCACTGCAATAGATAACTAAGATCTGCAATATGTTGGATCGACTTGAACTAAGGAGATGTTTATGGAGTTGCAAGAGGCTTTAGAGAGTTTGAGGAAATGGTGAAGTTGCAAAAGCAGGTTCGCCATTACATCAGTGTATGCATAAGCTAGCTCAAGAGGCCATGAAGATCACAGCTAAGATAAATAATGGCTATCATGATGAGGCTACTGTGCGCTCGCTCTTTTCTGAGCTAATTGGTAAGAAAGTACCTGATAGCTTTACACTGTTTCCACCTTTTTATTCTGAGTGCGGCAAGAACATTTTTGTAGGCGAAAACGTCTTTATCAATTGCGGCTGTCATTTCCAAGATCATGGCGGCGTCTATATTGGCGATGGCTGTTTAATTGGCTCTAACGTGGTGATGGCCACCATTAACCATGATCTTAATCCAGAGTGTCGTGCAGATAATCATCCAGCTGCAATCCATATTGGCAAAAAGGTTTGGGTAGGTTCACATGTAACCATTTTGCCTGGTGTCACTATTGGTGATAATGCGATCATTGCTGCTGGTGCCGTAGTCACCAAGGATGTTGCAGCTAATACAGTCGTAGGCGGCGTTCCTGCTAAGTTTCTAAAATATGTGGACGATGCACAACGCTAGCTGCTAACGCCGTTAACAACAAGTACTACCATCTTTAGACTGTGGTATGCGACTATGGTTGCCTTTATCCGCTTATAAGACTATACGTCATTGCCTTTCATTTTCTTTGAGTACTTTTGCGACAGATGCTTGTTGCTAGCAACAAGTTAATATATAACCATTGGCTTTTATACATGGCTAAGACTGTCAGGCTTGTTGGGCTTGTGCTTGCTATAGTTTTGCAACCCTCTTAAAATAGAAAGGTTATCAGATCACAGCGTACTAGAGCCTAAAAGTATCTAAGTAAGTCCATAAAGGGCAGACTTTTTCTATCAACGCTGAGACTCATTACTGGATGATACACACTTCCTGCTACTACAGATAAGGTAAGGTGCTACCTTACCTAGCTATAGTCGGCTTTTTCGATGCATGCTAGCAGATTTGATTTGTTTGTTGCTTAAGCAGGGTATCAACCCGATATTTAAGAGGATCTTCATATGTCAGCAGTAAAACGCAGAACTAAGATTGTAACTACCTTAGGTCCTGCAACCGATCGTCCTGGTGTTATTGAGGAGCTTATTCGCGCCGGTGCTAACGTAGTTCGTCTGAACTTCTCTCACGGCACTTTTGAGGATCACCAAAAGCGCGTTGAGATGATCCGTAAGGCCTCTGCTGACCTCGGTATGCCAGTAGCTATCATGGGTGACTTACAGGGTCCTAAGATCCGTATCGGTAAGTTTAAGAATGGCCCAATCCTCTTAAAGCCAAGCGATACCTTTGTTCTTGATGCTGCTTTAGATCTTGATGAGGGTACTCAGGAGAGCGTAGGTTTAACTTATCGCGATCTTCCTAATGACGTTAAACCTGGCGATCTGTTATTACTCGATGATGGTCGTATTCAGCTGGCTGTTACCAAGGTAGAAGAGACTCGCATTGTTACTACTGTAATTGTGGCTGGTCCTTTATCTAACAACAAGGGTATCAACAAGAAGGGCGGTGGTTTATCTGCTCCAGCTCTTACTGCTAAGGACAAGCAGGACATCAAGTATGCAGCTCAGTTAGAAGTTGATTACATTGCTGTATCTTTCCCACGTTGCGGTAAGGACTTAGAAGAAGCCCGTCGTCTGTTACGTGAGGCAGGCTCTAATGCAGCTATCGTTGCTAAGGTTGAGCGTGCTGAGGCTGTAGCTTCTGAAGAGGCTATGCGTGATGTAGTAATGGCATCTGATGCAGTTATGGTTGCTCGTGGTGATCTTGGTGTTGAAATCGGCGATGCTAACCTGATGTCTGTACAAAAGCGCCTCATCAACTTTGCTCGTGGTTTAGACCGTGCTGTTATCACTGCAACTCAGATGATGGAAAGCATGATTAAGAGCCCAATGCCTACTCGTGCTGAGGTTATGGACGTATCTAACGCTGTGTTAGATGGTACCGATGCGGTAATGCTCTCAGCTGAGACTGCAGCGGGTGATTATCCAATTGAGACCGTACGTGCCATGTCTGAGGTATGTAAAGGTGCTGAGTCTCAGGTTCAGAAGTCTGGCTACCGTGCTGACAGAATGTTCTCTAACGCAGAAGAGACCATCGCTGTATCTTCCATGTTTGCAGCTAACCACTTAGAGGGCATTCATGGTCTGATTGCCTTTACCGATAGTGGTCACTTACCTCTGTTAATGTCCCGTTACCGTTCTGGTCTGCCAATTTATGCATTCTCCCGTAACGAGCCATCTGTACGCAGAATGTGTATGTACCGTGGTGTAACTCCATACTTCTTTGACAACCTTGCCTACAATGATCGTGACGAGTTACTTAAGGAAGTTGTGAAGTTCCTGATCAACAAGGGTCAGGTTAAGTCAGGTGATAAGATGGTAATTGCCTTTGGTGTATCCATGGGCTCATCAGGTCACACTGACTCCATGCGTGTTATCACCGTAGAATAAGCTAAAAAGCCACAACAAGGGCTCAAGGCGAGTACTACGCTAAACACAAAACACCCTGCAGCTATTATGGTTGTGGGGTGTTTTCGTATGTGCCAGTAGAAAACCACTAAGCGAATTTAGCCTTAGCATAGATCTTTAAACTAGCAAGAACGCTAGGCTTACATCAATTAGGAAAGGAAGTCGGGCGATTGCCTTTGGAAACTCTTAAATAAGAGAGAGTGGGATGGCCATTTTTAACAATCAGTAAAGAGAAAAGGCGATTGCTTTAGGCAAAAAGATGAAGTGTTGCTGTTCTATCATGGGCCGATTTGATGGCCAATATAGGGTAGCAAATTTTTTTTGCATGGCCCAGAAACAACAAAACCCGCTAAAGCGGGCTTGGTAATGGTGGATGCTATAGGACTCGAACCTATGACCCTCTGCTTGTAAGGCAGATGCTCTAACCAGACTGAGCTAAGCATCCTCAGTGAGTGCGCTCATTATATGCACGAGAGCCTACTATGGCAAGCTTTTGGTTAAAGAATTTTTAAATTTTGTGTCATATAGACTAGGTAGATTTGCATAAACCTTATAAACAAGGCGATCTTGCTCGTGCGCACGCTTGGTTTGCTAATGGCGTCAATACAATCACTAGGTGCATTGTGATGGCATTAGTGTCTTATTAGCACCCCAAGTCATTGGTACTAAGTTTTCTTTGCATGGAGTGATGATCTGTTGCAAGAGGTGGTGCCTTGTTTTGTGGCTATAGGCTCTTTAAGAATGCGGCGATCTCATCATCAGCACAATTTGGATAGAAGAGCTCAGCAAACTTTGGATCGTCGATGGTGGTTTTGACGAAATCACGATCGAGATCTTTGAGAATATCAATGAGCGGGCGATGAGTAATGGCCTTGACCTCGGTAAGGATGCGAGCATTTCTTTGCTCAGGTTCGCGACGCTCTACAGGGTAGCCGCCACCAAAAGGAGATACAAAGAGCTTTTCAAAGGTATAGCGTAAGTTAAGCTCACCACCCCAACCGAAGTTTTGTGCATAAGGCAGGGCAATAGCATTACCGCCGTTAACTTGGGTAAACAGATAGGCATCAACTGGATTAGTCACATGACCGCATTGCACGCCAGGGAATGCATTGCAAGCAAGGCAGGCACCTTCACCTGTACCACAGCCAGTTACTACAAAGTCTACAACCTTGCAGTTTAAAACTAAGGCACTTAAAAGACCGTTCATAACGTAGGTTAAGCAACGCTTGTCCTCGCTTGAGTACATGCCAAAATTGATAACCTCATGACCATTAGCCTTGGCAACGTTTGATAGCTCTTCGTATACCAGAGCATTCTTAGCTGCCTGAGAGTTTTCCATGATAAGACCGATCTTCATAAGTACCCCTTGATGCATACAGCACGTTGATTTGCCTGTTAGAAAAGTGTTCTGTGACTTTTGCTTCTTCATTGTAGCAAATGACAAAAGAGCAACTTCGACTCATAGCATGACCTTTAGTTTCTCAACAATGTAATTGCCAAGAAAAGGTGCATGTTCATGGTGTCTAGCCTTAGCTTGCGTGCTTTACAAAATCAGTGAGGAAATAAGTTTAGTTGTTTTGACGGCCTGCGTTGTGCTTAAATATATGGCGTTTTGCTTTAGATATAGTCAAAGAACGGTCTAATCTTACTTGTATAGTGATGGTTCTTGCTTGTCTAATGCAAGGTTAAGTTAGTAATACAACAGGATTGTAAGTATGGCGTTGTCATTGGTACTCGATAATCCGTACCGAGTTTTAGGACTAGGCGTACAGGCTCAGGCCAAAGCCCTGTCTGCAAACTACAAGCGGATGATGGAAGAGTCTTTAAAAGGCAATGAGGTGGTGCTAGAGCAAGATATCACTTCTTACTTGAAGGCTCCGCTAAGAACACCACGCCGTCTTGAGCAAGCTAAGAGTAAGCTCATGTCTGCTCGTGGTCGTATGTACCATGCCATGTTCTGGTTTGTAGTTACTGACAAAGCCGATAAGGCTGCTCTGTACTATTTATCACGCAAAGAACGTGAAAAGGCGGTCAAGATTCTGCAAAGCCGTCAGAATTTCTCTTCATACATCAATTTAGCTGTTCTTGCCTTGATGGAAGATCGTTTTGATGATGCAGCAACTTTATACAGTCGTTGCCTGCAAGATGAGGAAATGACACAGGCCTTTGTGCAAGTAGTCATTGGTGACAAGTTTAAGGTTAAAGGCGCGTTCTTACTTGCTAAAGTGCTTGACGTCCTTAACCAGGAAAAAGAGAAGCTCGAAAACGAGGACAATCTTGACTCAAGAGCTTTTGTAGGCGCTGGTCACGGTGTTTTAAACAAGGAGGCTCAGCAGAGCCGTACTAAGTTACAAAACACTGACACAGGACTAACCCGTAGTACCATCATCAATAACCTGAGCTTAAAGAAGCAAGCAGGTAGCTTTGATCGCCACTTAAATGAGGCGCTCAATGATCTTATCGACCGCATTGCTGCAATTAACCGTGAGTATGGTATGGATGATGATTTTACTGAGGTAGAGCTTAATCCAAATCCTGCAGCTAACTTCATCATTGATGAGATCTCACGCTTTTTAGCCGTAAACAACTCTTTAATGGAGGCTTTCCGTCAGCGTTGTTATGAGGCTCGTGAGCGTGCTTTATATCTAGACTATGTCTATAACCTTGCTTCCATCACTCACTATGCATTCCATTTATATGCAACTGAGTTTGGTCGCATGTACTCAAGTGAGTTAGTACAAAAGCTCAGAAGCATTATTGCTAAGATTGAGCGTCTGTATTTTAGAATGAAGAGTGATGATATTGATTACTTCATTAACTCACTGCGTCGTATTGAAGATGCACTGCCTTACTACTATCAGATTGCGCAAAACTTTGAGAAGTACTATCTTCTGTCTGATGATAAGCAGCTTATAGATAACTTCTATGCCTTTAATCGCTCAGTGTACAAGGTCATAGATGCCTTTAATCGTACCTTAGGCTTAAAGGGCGCGTATGTTGACTGCTCCTTGCATTTACAGGATATGGCAGTTCGTTACAACGTTAGCTTTATGCTCGTATTAGTAAACATAGCTCTACGTCATCCATACCGTATCAAGGTTAAGCCAGCAGTTGAGCAAGAGTTTAAGATTGATGAGAGCAAGTTTGGCTCCTTTGGTCAGAGCTTTGGTAAGGTTGAAGATACGGCCCCTGCTCCTGAACAGACCAATCAGAATCCTCCTCAAGTACAGATGCAAGCTGATGGTGTACAAAAGAGTGCCAAGGTAAAGCTTTCACGTGAAGAGAAGAAGCGCCAAGCTGAAGAGCGCCGCAAGATTATTGCAGTGCAAAAGCGTCGTAGCTCTTTCTTCAAGCGTAAGCTAGCACGTCAGCGCAATCGCTTTAAGGAAATCCTTAACAGCTTTAAGTACTACAATACATCTCCAAGCACTCAGACCTTAGTTGAGATTACATTGCGTCAGGTAGACCGTCTACCTCCTCCAGTAAGTTTCAAGACCTTAGTAGCTGGCGTGGCCTTAATCATTCTGGCTGCAGCATCTGTTTATATTAATGCGCTTATGCATTAGTACTAAAGCAACTAATATTCATTGATCACGGGCGTCACTCTTATTAAAGGCTGACGCCATGCAATACTAGACACGGGCGTCATCCTTCATCAAGGCTGACGCCCTTGCTGTCTTTACTGCTCATCAATAAAGAAAGCGATCGTAGAGTCTAGATTAATCAAAGCTCCTCTAGATAAGCAGCATCGTAGAGTCTAGATAAATCAAAGCTCCTCTAGATAAGCAGCATCGTAGAGTCAAGATTAATCAAAGCGGCTCTAGATAAGCAGCATCGTAGCGCTTAGTTTGGTCTGCTTGATGCCAAATGATATGATCTACGAGAGCATCAAAAGTATTGGTCTAATGAATAGGCCTAGTGCTTGGCAACTGTTATAACTCTAGAGGCTATACAAGCTGAAATGGGGGTAGAGAATGTCTTATAACAACAAACCATCAGGATCTTTTGTTGACACCAATGCTACCCCACAGATTGTTGAGCGCACTAGTCAGATCGATAACGCCAATGTAGGCCAAGCGCCGCATCAGCAAGCAATACCATCTGCAATGCCTAATGCCGCTCCAATATCTACTGGCCCGCTTGGCCCATCCTTAATCATGGCTCCAGGCGTACAGGATGATTTTTCTTATGCACAAGGTGCAATGTCTCCAAACGCCAGTGCCGCTGCAAATCTAAATGCCAATGCCAATGCCAATGCAGCCATGCAGCAAGCACAGTATCAGCAAGCCAAAGGTAATCAGTACGGTCAGCAAGGTCAGTTTGCTCAAAGATCACCAGGTCAATTCACTCAGCATCAACAAAATCTGTATGGCCAAGGTCAAGGTCAGATGCAGCCAGGACAATTTGGTCAAGGACAGGGCGGTCAGTTTGGTCAAGGTCAGATGCAGCTTGGTCAATTTGGTCAAGGCCAGATGCAGTCAGGACAATTTGGTCAAGGCCAGGGCGGTCAGTTTGGTCAAGGACAGATGCAGCCTGGTCAATTTGGTCAAGGACAGGGTGGTCAGTTTGGTCAAGGTCAGATGCAGCCTGGGCAATTTGGTCAAGGACAGGGCGGTCAGTTTGGTCAAGGCCAGGTAAATGGCGCTGGTGGTGCTAATGGTTGGGCGGGCGCTGATAACAAAGGCTCAAACACTGATGAGCCAATCGGTACTCCGCAAGAGAAGCTTAAGTTAGCTCCAGAGTCTTATGAAGCTAGAGCCAATATTCCTATGACACCTGTGGCTGCTTATGCTGGCGGCTTTGAACAGGCATCTAAGAATACGGGTGGTCCGGATATGGGCAGTGTTGTGGCTGGTGGCTCTAATGCAAGCTCTAGTGCAGGATCTGCTAGAGCAGCTAATGTAGCTTCGGATGAGGCCATGAGTCAGTCTTATACTCAGACAATGGCATATGCTGCAGCAACTGCTAAAGCTGATGCGAATGCTGCAGGTTATTCTGATGAGTTACGTACCATTGCCATGCAGTCAAATGGCCAAAACACTAAGAGTGTCCCGCTTGAAAGAGAGAGCTCCAAGATAGTGTTTAATGGCAATACGCAGCAGATGGCAAATGTTAATGATCCTGCTGCCAAGGCTATGGCGTTTTCAAGAACCTATGAAGGTGCACGTCTTGCTGTGGAGCAAACCACTACGCCTTATGATGATCTCGTTCCTAAGCTCTATCGAACCCCAGCCGTTCGTCCTGGTATGAGTTCTCAACAAGTTGCGTTTATTGAAAGGTTGCAAGCACAGCGTGCAAGATTTGAGCATTTGGAGATGGAGCTTAAGATTCGCTTCCAGATGTTGCTTGCTGATCCTGATACTCCTGATTACCCAGATGATGAGTATGATGACTTTGGCACTTCAGAAGCTACTAGCAAGGATACTAGTGAAAGTGCAGTGCCGGCACAAGATAGTGGCTTTGTGCAGGATTTAAGACAGACCGTTACCCAAGATGAGGATGCTACAACTCATAGCTCATCCCGTCCACGCTCTCCAATTGAGATGCTGCTGCGCAAGATTGAACAGCACACTGGTATCAATATCGATGATATTGAAGTTAGACCCGGTGATGCTGAGCTTATGCGTCGTCGTGAAACCATTGAGGTAGCAGCTGAGGTAAGAAAGCGCAAAGAAGACTACTACCGTCGTTTCGTTAAGGATATGAAGCGCTCTGGTAATGTCGATTCTAAGTATAACTTTGCGACTTTAAATCGTGATAAGTTCAACAATGATGCCTTTACCTTATCACTGCGCTTTATTAGCAATATTTATCCTCAAGTTACCCCACAAATGCTCTTAGTCTTTGGTGATATGGGTACAGGCAAAACCTGTCTTTGTCATGCTATTGGTAACAAGTTTATGCAGCTGCGTACCCATAGCAAGACAGAAATTGGCCGCCATCCTGATGTGCCTTTGAGCATGCTCACCACCTTTGATGACATCAAGAAAACTTGGTTTTATTCAAATAATGAAAGCTTTGAAGACAAAAATGAGCGTAATCGCCGCTTCAATGCTTTTTGCAATACTGACTTATTGATTCTAGATGGTCTGTGCTCTGACAATAGTGCCTTAGATCCTTTTGCTCAGAAGATCTTTAACGAGTTATTACGTCGTCGTAGCTCACAAGGATTGCCAATGGTAATTACCACTGCAGTTAATTTGCAGTCCATTCACAAGGCCATTGGTGATTTATGCTATGAGGGCATTAAGAGCTTCTCAGTAACCGCTACGTGCTTATTTGGTCGCAGCCGCCGTCCATATATCCGCTTTAATGGCTCTTATCTGCCATAGGTTGGTATCAGCGCTATCTCTTTCCATAATATCTGCAATGAACGTAGGATGGCGGTGATGGCTTATTACTTTAGACTGTGTGCTTCTTGATGGCGTATTGCTGTTGCCTGTTTGCTGCTTGATGGGTATAGCTTGAGTTTGGATAGTGCCTTTTGTACATGCTTTTGTTTCACGCATGTAAGTGAAAAAGTGCTAAATTATGGGGGCAATGCAGTTTTGGTGTGGCGCTATTCACATAGTTTCACCCAAGTAATGCAATGTCGCTTAGTTTCTTTGTTTAGTCAGGTTATGCGGTTATAATGACCGCCGTAAATTGTTTGCTGCATGCTCAAAAGTGCTTTAAGTTATTGTCTTAGCACTGTTTGAGCGTATGACCATACCTAGAAAAGCTCTCTTGATAAGGATATTGTTTTGACCTGCTCAAGATGCTTTTTTCTTTTCTATCTTGGATAGAGCCACATATCTCTAGCTGCATTTTCAATGCGATATTTATCAGCTATATGAGGCACCGTATGCGTGGCAAAATCCTTGCATAGAGCCATTAAATCATGGTTTTTTGATTACAGACGGACTTTTGACAGTGAGTTTCTTATCTAACCTCGGTACTAAGATAAGCACCCCTATTAACGGTGCTCTAAGTAAGGCCCAGGCTAACCCTAAGGTTGCAGCCGGTCTCGCTTATGGTGGCGCTGCCGTTAATAAGCTGCGCGTGATTAAGCTTGGTACTCCATTGCTCGTGCTTGCATGTTTAGCAATGGTCACCTTGCCAATTCCTCCATTGCTTCTGGATATGTTGTTCTCATTCAACATTGCCCTGTCAATGGTGGTGCTCTTAGTTGCTATCTACTCCAAGCGTCCTCTAGATTTCGGCTCATTCCCGTCTGTTCTGCTGCTGACTACGATCTTACGTTTGGCATTGAACGTTGCATCTACCCGTGTAATTCTGATTAATGGTCAGGATGGTACCGCCGCTGCCGGTAAAGTGATTGAGGCCTTCGGTCACGTGGTAATGGGTGGTTCGTACACTGTTGGTTTAATCGTATTCGCTATCTTAGTTATCATTAACTTCGTTGTAGTTACCAAGGGTGCTGGACGTATTTCTGAAGTGTCTGCACGTTTCACCTTGGATGCTATGCCTGGTAAGCAGATGGCTATTGACGCCGACCTTAACGCTGGCCTCATCAATCAAGAGCAGGCCCGTGAGCGTCGTAGTGAAATTGCTCGTGAAGCTGACTTCTATGGTTCCATGGACGGTGCGTCCAAGTTCGTTAAAGGTGACGCGATTGCAGGTATTTTGATCCTGTTCATCAACGTTATTGGCGGTATTATCATTGGTACCGTTTTCCACGACTTAAGCTTTGGTGAGTCAGCCCGTATTTATACCTTACTGTCCATCGGTGACGGTCTGGTTGCTCAGATTCCTTCCCTGTTACTCTCTGTAGCTGCTGCGATTATTGTTACTCGTCAGACTGGTTCAGAAAGTGAAATGGGTCAGCAGGTGGTATCAGAACTCTTTAGCCAGTCTAAGACCATGTTCATCGTTGCTGGCGTACTCTTTGTTATGGGTATTGTTCCTGGCATGCCACATATCGCTTTCTTAAGCTTAGCCTTTATCTCCATGCTTATTGGCTTCCTTATCAAGCGTAAGCAGCGTCTGGATATGGAAGCTGCTATGGCTCCACCTCCAGTGCCTGATGAGCCAGCTCCAGATCAGCGTGAACTTTCTTGGGACGACGTATCTGAAGTTGATATCATCGGTCTTGAAGTGGGCTATCGTCTTATTCCTATGGTGGATAAGGCTCAAGGTGGTGAGCTTCTCAACCGTGTTAAGGGTGTACGTAAGAAGTTATCTCAGGACTTGGGCTTCCTTATCCCTCCTGTACATATTCGTGATAACCTCGACTTAGGTCCAAACAGCTACCGTATTACTCTCATGGGTGTTACCTTCGGTGAGGCTGAGATTCAGCCTGATCGTGATATGGCGATTAACCCAGGTCAGGTATTCGGTCGTGTTCCTGGTATTGCTACTAAGGATCCAGCTTTCGGTCTCGAGGCTGTATGGATTACCAAGCAGGATAACGATCGTGCTTTAGGTCTTGGCTATACTGTGGTTGACTGCTCTACCGTAGTTGCAACTCACTTATCACAGATCTTAGCTAATAACTGCGCTTCCTTAATCGGTCAGGAAGAAGTTCAGAACATTCTGGATATTGTTTCCAAGACTCAGCCAAAGCTCGTTGGTGGTCTGGTACCAAACATCGTCAACCTTGGTCTGCTTACCAAGCTCCTGCAGAACTTGCTGCATGAGGGTGTTCCTGTTCGCGATATGCGTACCATCTTAGAGACTTTAGTGGAATACGCTCCAAAGAGTCAGGATCCAGAAGTTCTTACCGCTGCATGCCGTATCGGTCTGCGCCGTCTGATTATTCAGGATATTGTTGGTGGCGATCTCATCATCCCTGTAATTACCTTATCTCCTGATCTTGAGAAGGTATTACATAAGTCTCTTGAGACTGGTGGTGCCGAAGGCGTTGGTATTGAGCCTGGTCTTGCAGACAGAATGCAGAAGTCTCTGTACGAGGCAACTGCCAACCAAGAAATGGCTGGCGAACCTGCAATTCTGCTTACTTCAGGTATCTTGCGTTCAACTCTGTCACGCTTTGTTAAGAACACTATTCCTGGTCTGCGTGTACTATCTTACCAAGAGATTCCTGATGATAAGCAGATTAAGATTGTGTCAGTAGTTGGTAACAACAACGCACAGCCTCAGTTACGCGGATAACTAAAGGTATAAATATCTAAAAGCAAAAGACCTCGCACTAGCGGGGTTTTTTGTTATGTGTCTTAGCAAAAACTGAATTTGAAAGAGTTGCTAAATCAATCAATCAATCAATCAATCAATAAAACATACATATTCGTTAGTTTTGCTCAAAGATGTCATACAGCTTTAACGCTAGGTTTTGAGTAAAATTAATTGGATACCCTACGAAATATCTATATTTGTTTGTCAAAAAATTAAAAGGTTGTATGCTAATGGGCTTAAGCGTCGGTTCAGTGATGATGAA
>Strawberry_p1__coassemble_1835_pt1 | contig 30965 bp, 17 predicted proteins | sample Strawberry_p1__metabat2_high_PE_007 | metagenome-assembled genome bin Strawberry_p1 | reverse complement strand
CTCAATTACCTATCCTCAATGCATTTGCATTGTAATGAGGAGCCTCATACAAGCTACATTACGCTTTTAATCCCGACGCATAAACCATCTAGAGAAGCAGCACCAGCCTGTCATCAAGCAATTAAGCAATAGATTGCCTTGGCTAGTGCCAAACTATTCATCAGTAAGCCGGACTACAGCATGCACTGCAGTGCAGTGCAGTGCAATACAGTGCAGTGCATTGCAGTTTAGTGCTGTGCCGTGAAGAAGGTATTTCCCAGCTATGGTACTTTACATACGTTACGCACTTTAGAGTTGGCCATAATGGGCAAGTAACGAGCATGGCTCTTTAGTGGCTTGGCAAAGACTAGCTCTATTGATGAAAGAGGCAGTAGCTCGTGGCAATTTGGACACTAGCCAGGCTTTGGTAATGGATAGGAATTTTGATAGCTAGGATATAGCTTGGGCTTTTGGCTGTAGCTCATGCATCGTTCTAGGCTTAGTCTTAAGCCCTTGCTTGAACAAACTCGTCTGCATCTGTTTAACAGCTGCAGTGTTAGCTGTTACAGGCCGTCAATTGTGATGTGCAGTAGTTTGATTGTTTGGTAGTTTTGGTGGTTTTGGACGATTTTTAGCGACTTTTTGACCGGTTTTGACCGATTGTAGTTGATTTTGGTCGATTTTGCGGGAGTGTAGCGAGTTTTGAATTGACTGGTCTAGTTGGAGCTTGCGCAGCTGGCACTTTGTGTTAGGCGGTCTTGGCCGGCTCGTGGCAGGGTCGTGGCAGTGCGATCGTGGCTAGCGTGATGTGGCTTGCGTGAAAAAGTGGTGGGCTAAAAATACAAAACCCCACGGCAAAGGCTGCTAGGCAACCTTTTTGGTGGGGTATTGAGTAAGCTTAAGAGCCTTGCCAAAACATCTCATTGCATGTGTAACAAGATGTTGCAAGGCTTGCCTAAAATGGCTTGGCAAGGATCTTTAGCTTCAAAGATCTCGCAGAATCATAAACATACACGAAAGCAAGGCTACTGCTTTTGAGCATTGCGCATGGCAGGCACAAAAGCAGCGCTTTGGAGTGCAAAGTTCTTGCTGCGCAAAGTGCCAAATGACACCATGCGCAGTAAGAGCATTTGCTGCGTGCATAGTTTAATGGCTTTATTCGACAGCTAAAGTGCTATAAAGCACCTTAGTCTGACAGCAATTGCCCAGGGACAGCTTTCACTGCCATTTTCTGTCAGATAAAGTCGATTCTGTTGGCAACTTATATAAACCCCAAAGACCTTCTCAATCGTAAGATAGATAGATCTTTAGTGTCTGTATATTTGCCTGCAGTAGAAAACTATGAACACTCTTTACAGCATGTAAATGCCGTCAAAGAGAATATTTGCCCGATCAGCGTAAAAGCATTGCCATCTTTGCTTTATACAAGCAAATGGCATAGCTTATTAAGCTACTTCATTCGCTAAACGGCGTACAAAGCATTAGCAAAGCGCTGCGATAGCATTAAGCCATCTGATAAACCATTGAGTGCCTTAAAGTTGCTCGGAGTTACTGGATTCTGAGCTTTTAAGACAGACCAATCTGGTGACAGCGGTTGCTGATCTAAGACTGCAAATTCTCTTATCTGCGCATTTTCTGAGTTGATAAGTTCTTCAAAGGTTACAGCCTCACCAGTTACTGTGGTTGGTGCAGCACGACTGATATTCATACCGTCGGCAGCAGAAATATCCTCAGCACGGGCTAAGATGTTCTCAAGACTAGCAGAGAAGGAAGTTCCACTGCTTGCCTCAGTACCGAACACCTCGGACATTGGTGATTGTGCAAACCCATCAATCTTATTACTCTTGTCCCACCAATTTTCCCTGACATTTGGTGAGCCAACCGCATTGATAAGGGCGCTTGACATAGTTGTCTCCTAATTTTAAATACTTCTGAGGGAAGCAGAAGTACTCTAGGTTTTGCACATGACGTGCCATTTACAAAACAACTTAATCTTTTTGTGCAAACCTGATATTTATGCCCTTTGCCATCACATGCCAAGATCATAAGATCACGCGTCTTTAACGGCATTCTTTGCCGCTAAACAAATAAAACACCAAAAGATCACAGCGCCTCATCAGCGCCCTTTCCACCCATTAAGATCGCCTCAAAGCCATAGCCAATCAACGCTAGCACCAACTAAACGTAGATAAAAAAGCCTCTTTGCAATCTTTGCCGCCCCATAATTTACCTTGCCACCACCTTGCCGCTGTTGCCACCTCATGGCAAAAGTAAAAAGATCACCGCCCTCAAAGATCACAAGGTGAGCTAGATCTCAAGTTATTCGATCAAGATCGCCGCAAGCGTATGTAACAAGATCATGCCATCAAGATCATAGCTTTCAGACTAGATCATTAAGATCAGAGCTTTCAGATTAGCTAATTAAGATCACAGCTCGAGCAATTCACAACCCCGAGCATTTAGATTAGAGCTTTTAGAACGAGCAGAAGTCAGGGTCCTTGAGATTGGATCAATAAGATCACGGCAAAAGATCAAGCGAAGGGAACACTCCTCCTCATTATTTCGAGGCAGTAAGAGTATTGAATACTGAGCGTGCAATATACCAGGCTAGCACTGGTGGGACGGCATTACCGATTTGGCGCTCGGTTTCACGAATGCCGCAAGCAAAAGTGAACGAGTCAGGAAAGGATTGAAGACGCGCTGCTTCGCGCATGGAAATACGCCTAGAGATACAGCAGTAAAAAGGTAGTTTAACTGCGCATAATAGCTACTGCATAGCCGTTTAGCTTTCTGCAGCTGCATTTTGATGCACAGCCTAAATAAGGACTGGTCGAAACGATCAATGCTTTTGGTGCCTAAGAATGCAAAAGGCCCCGCCAATTCAATTGGTGGAGCCTCTTTAGTATTTAGCCTTGAGCTAGATGCTTGCTGCTTGCTTAATTACTTCTTGTCAGCGGCAGTGGTCTTCTTGGCTGCTGGCTTCTTAGCTACAGTCTTTTTAGCAGTGCTTGCCTTCTTAGCTGGAGCCTTGGTCTCGCTGGTGCTATCAGCCTTGGCCTTGGTGGTCTTTGCTGCAGTAGTCTTCTTGGCTGCAGCCTTCTTTGGGGCATCCTTGGCTGGTTCTTGAGCCTTTGGCTCGTCTTGAGTATTGGTCTCAAGCTCAACGCCGTTCTTCTTAGCCTCGGCAATGTAGTATGCCTTACGCTTCTTCATGGTCTCTGCTGAGAAGAAGAATGAACGCTCAAGTGGAGCCTTTTCCTTAGAGCCCTTTTCCATAATTGGGTTTAAGTACTCAAGTAAGCGATCGATGCTGCGGTTTAGATCGTTACGCTCAGATGCCTTCTTGCACTGCTCTGACCAATCCTCGCTCAGTAAGCGCTCTAATGCCTCAACCCATGGAGCAATTTCTTCATCGGTAGGCACACGATAGAAGTCCTTTAAGGTCTTCTCTGGTGCCTCAAGTAAAATACCGCCCTCGCCTACAGCCTCAGGTAAACCACCGCTCTTTGAGGAGAGCACTGGAATGCCATTGAAAGTAGCCTCAGTAGCTACACAGCCCCAAGCCTCGTGCCATACAGATGGAGTTACTAAGACCTTAGTAACATCGTAAACTAAGCGAATGTCATCAGTGTGCTCAGCAACATCGATGTTTGGCAGGTTGACCATGCCAGCTGGTAAGAAGCGTGAGCCATCGTCATTGTGCATGTGGTTAAAGATCTTGTAGTAATCGCCTACGCTCTTAACTACTAAGAACTTCTGCTCAGGGTGCTTGCGAGCAAAGACCTCTGCGATCTTAGCAAAGATAGCTAAACCCTTTTCAGGAGTTGGGTTTACTAAGGTTACATACTTAGCCTTAGCTACATCACGATTTGGAACAGTGACGCGCTCTTTGTAGATGAACTGACCCACGGCCTTAACATCAATACCGTCTACCTCACGGTACATATTGGCAGTAGCCTCAGATGGAGTGAAGACTAAGTCGCAATCTGGGAAAGCAAAAGAGCGGTGCAGGCCATTGCATAAAGCATAGACTACAGGAATACCACGAGCCTTAGCCTCATGTCGTACTAAAGCTGAGAAGCAGTCGCCTGAGTAACCGATAAGCACATCAGGATTGAACTTCTCTAAGAACTGTACAAACAGATCAAAGACCTTGCCTTGGTCCTCTGCAGTAACGTCGTTAGATACGTGACCCTTGGTACGAGCTACGATGTACTCAACACCAGTATCAGTAAACTGAATGTAGTTAGCATCAGGCTGTGCATTTACCTGCTTGGCAATACGCTCAAATACGTTTAGACCCTGTGGATCATCAGCAACTAAAGCATTTAAAGCCTTTACTTGGAAACCACGTGCAGCTAAAGCCTCAAGCATAACCTTGTTATGAATTGCTGCACCGTTGCTGTTGTCATGTAAGGAAGGTAATGAGTACCACAGAATCTTATAGGACATTTTTTCCTCGCAGATGATGAAAGACAGCTCACTGTTGTCCTTAACAACGCTCATTGCTAGGCCATGCTCAGCGCATTCAAGCAGCCTAGCTGTAGCTGTTGCAACCTAAAACTAGGACATCACAGTACTGTTGGCGCTTCAAGCCTAAGGCAAACACACAAGGTGCGCTCTCTTTCCAAAGTAGCATGTCAAAGACCTTAAAAACTAAGTAACTCAAGCTAAGCTGCAGCCATAGCCGCAAGCAATACTCTAAAGCTTGTTATTGCCTAGTCTCTTTGTATCTTTGTCATGGGTCAAAAATTAATCTTATCCTGACAGCGGCGTGATAATTACGCCTGTTCATCAGGCACTAATCTATTTATTTTAGCAAACTTCAGCCATAGCATTACAGCTATGATGATAAAGAGATCAATTAATCAAGCTAAATACTGTCGCCGCGATCCCTCAGCGACTTGAATTTACGCCGTAATCTAAGGCATGAGCAGGCTGCAGCGTATCTTTTGCCGCTACTGCTCTTATGCGCATGCACTCTGATCTCATGCTGCCTTACGCTCTTGATCTTCTGCAGCATCGCTCGCTTGCGAGCTGTTGTATTGCTAGCTTGATAGCTGCTGTATTACTCGCTTGTGAGCTGCTGTATCGCTCGTTTGCGAGCAACTGCATCGCTAGCTTGCGAGCTATTGTATTGCAAGCTAGCGTGCGAGCTGCTGTATTGCTGTTTAGTTGCGGCGTAAGGTGAACTTGGTGATCTCAGATGGAACTAAGAGACGGCAAGAGAAGCCTGACCAAATGCCGGTACCATTGCTTACATAAAGGCTCGAGCCTCTACCAAGATCATACATGCCAGATACATAGCCTGCATTGAAGTGGGCAATGAGTGGCTTTAAGAAAAACATAGTGCCGCCATGAGTGTGGCCACTTAAGATAAGATTGGCCTTGATATCAAGATCGGCTACGGCATTAGGTTGATGGGCCATAAAGATAGTGGCTACGGCCTTGTTAAGCTCGGAGGCGATTCCGGAAATTGGGCGGGACTTAATGCTAAAGGTTGCGCCAGCGCCATCTAAACTCTCCTCGTTAAAGGCTTGCTCAGTACCCTGAGAGCTTGCTGCAGGTGCGCTAATGGCAGTGTAGCTGCCGTACTTGTATGGGATAACATTCTTTAGAGCCGCCTCAGGATCAGCCTTAACTTCGCCTAAATTTACACCGCGAATATCTGGAATACCGGCCACCTGAATAGAGAATGCGCCCTTGCTAATGAGAACGCTTTCATTGCGCAGGAATTTAACGCCCATTTCCTCCCAGGTCTTTACCCAAGAGTTTGCGCCAGAGTAATACTCATGGTTGCCAGTTACGGCTAAGATACCGTTTGTAGCACGCAGCCATTCAAAAGGCTTAAACTCATCTTTGAGTGCCGCTACTGATCCATCCACGAGATCACCAGTGATTAAGACCAGATCTGGATCTAATGAATTAGTCTTAGTAACTACACCCTCAAGAAAGTCACGCTTTAGCACTGGGCCAATATGCAAGTCAGTAAGCTGCACAATGGTGTAACCATCAAAGGTCTGTGGCAGACCACGTACATAGACAGTATGCTCAACTACATTTGGAGTACGTAATTGGGAGAGCGTACCAGTTAAGGCGCTAATAAATGCCGCTACTACAATAACAGTATTAATGCGACCCAAAGGCCATGGCTTAAAGGCAACTGTACCTGTAGCTGAGGCGCTCTTAGAGCCCTTACCCACGCCACGACGGCCTGAGGATCTTTTTTCAATGTAGCGTGCCACGCTACGACCGAGCAACACGAGATCTTTAATCAAGGCACACACTACGCTTAGCATTAAGAAGCTGTAGAGAACCTCTAAACACAAGATGACATTGATTGGCAGCTTAGGCGTTAAAACACCGCCGCTATACATATAGATAAGGTACTTGCTGCCACAAAAAGCGAGCACCAAGGACAATACAAGCTTATAGACAAGCTTGAGCTTTAAAGGAAGCAAGAGCGAGGCAATGGCATAGATTACAAAGATCGCTGCAGATATATGTAGCGCGGACATTAATTACTCACCAAAACATTTAGCATCAGTACTAAGAGGCTCACATTATATCCATAAGCACAGCTTTGTCCGTTAGATCCGTCGCAAGTTCTAACATATTGGTGCAAGTTTCTAGGCAAATCCACCATCTAAGGCAACTAAGCTAGTCGCACCGGACACACATCGCTGCCAACCACGTCGCAAGAGCTACAGAACTACCGCCGCACTAATCGCCATAAACGCTAAAGTTACGCCACCACCTCGTCTATTTATCCACCGAGCTCACAGCAATGCCCACTTGCTCGCGCTGCAGTCCTGCATGATGAGGTGGTGATGGCGGTGGCTACAGTGAATACTGTGTCAGTTGAACTAGTGAATGCTATGGCGGTGGATCTGGTGAAGGCTATGTTCGTTTCACAGACTGTTAGTGCGATTTCATGGTGGCTTGTTTAGATTGCTAGTCGGCCGTGCAAGATCGCTCTTTTACAGACAAATATAATAAAAAGAACAGTCAAAAGCGCCGCGAACGTCACAAACAAACATGTTAAGTTCGCTGTTTATTAGCACTTTGAGCAAACTGTGATATCTTGTGAGCTTGTCACAGGCGTAAGTAGCTTTTCTTGCCTTACGCTACTTGTTAGGCTAATCAGATAGTAGATCAAAAGTTAATAGAGCTATCCACAAAATGGCTATGACTCCTCACTACGTGCACTACCTTCTCACCCAAGGTGATTTGCTCAACCGTATTCTCGCATTTAATGCTGACTTCTCGGCTAGACAATATCGTCAGCGAGCCCAAAGTCATCCTGAGCAGATTAAAGACAGCTTATATACTGTTCATCCTGAGCTGGCACGCTTTCATGAAGAGAACAATATCTCATACTACTTTGAGAATAATATTGATCGTCTGTGTTTAATTCGACAAGCTGAACTTGAAACTTTACTTGTCTATATCGGTGCTTGCATTAACTCCCGCGCTTTAGCCGGTGTGACGATTCAAGATGAAAAAGATCAGATCTACGAGCAAATTGGTCGTGATGCCTACAACTTTGCGCTTGATTACGGCTATCTCATTAAGAATCTCGACTTTGCCCTCAACCTTGCTTCTTTAAAAGAAGACTGTACCTATCTTGGCCTGTGTGCCTTAAAGTGCATTGCTCCACTCTTTAGCTCTAACGAGCTTAGAGAGTACTTTATTGAGCTCTTGCTGACCTTCACCAAGACCCATGGCTTAAACCCAAATATCATCACCTCACGTGAGCACGTGCTGTCTATCATTTACCCAGTAAATGACAATATCAAGGCACCGTACCCATCACAGATGAATACCCCTGCTCAATACAGCGCTTTTGATAACACCAATCAAATGATTGCCGCTCGTGATGCCATGGAGGAGCAAAATAAGTCAGGTACCACTATTAACGGTCTATCAGGTCTTATTCATGCTGAGGGCAACTTACCAAAGCTAAACCAAGATAACGAGGCTAAGTCCCCAGCCCAAGAAAATGCCGAGGCAGAAGCAAGCGCTGCCAATGACGCCCAAGAGATGGCCTCTCTTGATAAAGCAGCCACCCAAGATCCAGCAGCTCAAGCTCAAAGCACTGCAGCTGATGCCATGGCAGTACAGGCCTCTGCAACTGATACCGCTCCTGCTCAGGCCACTGCGGTTGATGCTAATGCCGCTGCTCCATCTGCAACCGAGACCTCTGTAGCCACCAACGATACTAATGCAGCTGCCGAACAGGCACAGGCTGAGGCTGCTGCAAACGTAAATGCAAATGCAGTCGCTACCGCCACTGCAGCTACCAATACAGAACCAAATACCGCTGCAGCTGCACCAGATAATGCTGATGCATCTTCAGATGCTGCAGCTGCTCAAGATCCTGCTGTAAATGCTCCTGCCGCTCAGACTAGTGGCGTTAAGGAGCCGGTATTAAGAGCAGATGGCAAGATCGACTACAGCATTGTGCCTGAAGGCGTGGGTGCGCCTTTAGAGGTTACCTATGCTGATGCCGCTTTATATGGATCTTATATTGATAAGCGCAAGTTTAGAGCCGCATCTTTAAAGCAGCGCCAAGTGCAAAAAGAAATTTTGATGGGAGTACCTCAAGAGCAAAAGCAAGTTGAGGAACAGCAGCTCATTACTTTAGAGTTCGGCGCTAAGCAAGTCTTTGATCTCACCGCCGTGATCTTAAAGTTCCAAATCGATGAGCACTGGTACGAGTACTTACAAGAGTCAACTACTCCATCCTAAAATGAGCGTAGCTCATTTTCAGGATGGAGCTTGAAACTTCGGTTTTAGTTGAGCAGAGACAATTACGACACAGAAGGATTTAGTTCTCAACCACCTTGGGGTGTTTACCAAGCCCCTCGCTCTGGGCGTATCTGTGCCGAGTCTATGGTACTTTTACGTTATATCTTGTTAGGCATTATGTTTGACAAGATATGGCGCATTAAATTTATTTTTATAGTGGATATTGAATGGATATTGCTTATGTTTTGGACAATCAAGGCAACCCGCTTATGCCAACTAAAAGGCTTGGTCGGGTGCGGCACCTTTTACAGGAGGGCAAGGCAAAAATTGCTCGTTATACTCCCTTTACCATCCAGCTGAAATATGAAAGCACTCACTTTGTCCAAGATCTATATGGAGGTATTGATCCTGGACGAACCAATATTGGCCTTGCTGTAGTCAACGGCAAAGGTGAAGTGTTTTATGCGGCTAATGTCACTACGCGTAACCGAGAAATTCCTAAGCTGATGACAGACCGTGCGCAACATCGTAAAGCCTCTCGTAGAGGACAGCGATTAGCACGTAAACGCCTTGCTAAGCGAAATAATACTTTAACTGAGTTTCCTAATGGCCGTAAGCTTCCAGGATACAAGAATGGCATCCTAGCAGTTAAAGATATCATCAACAAGGAAAGTCGCTTTAATAACCGCAAGCGTTCTGCTAGATGGATTACTCCAACTGCAAAGCAGTGTGTGCGTACTCATATAAATTTGATTAAGCATATTAACAAGTTTATGCCTATTAAGAGCTGGACTATGGAGTACAACAAGTTCGCTTTTATGCAACTAGATGATGGCTCAGTTCAAGGAGTTGACTTTCAAAATGGTACTCTCAAAGGCTATGCTAGTGTTGAGGATTATATCTTCGCTATGCAAGGGGGATATTGTGCCCTTTGTGGTAAGCCAATGGATAAAAATAACTACCATTGTCACCATATCGAGCCTCAAAGTAAAGGAGGCAGCGATAAAGCATATAACCGTATTGGTTTATGCGGCTCTTGTCATGGACAGATTCATCAAAATGAAGCATGGCTAGAAGAGAAGGGTAAACGCAAAAAGTATGCAGGAACGTCCATAATTAATATTGCTATGCCTTTTATATATGAAGACCTAGTGAGGTTATATGGCAATGATAATGTGCATATATGTAGCGGTTTTGATACATCCCATCTTCGCGAATACATGCATATGCCTAAAGAACATTTTGCAGATGCTATTTGTATAGCCTGTATTTGCGCTAATATCGAACCAAAGTACGATAACGACAAGCACTTTGAAATTCATCAATTCCGTTGTCATAACCGTGCGCTCATACACTCTCAAACTGAAAGAACTTATAGGTACGAAGGGGAAATCGTTGCAAAGAACCGTACCCCTCGTTTTGAGCAAAAGGGAGACTCTCTTAGTCAGTGGCGCATCAAAATGGCCAAACAATATGGAGAGGCTAAAGCCCAAAGGATGGTGTCACAGCTTGAAGTGACAAAGTCTATGCGCCGATACAATAGCTTAAAGAGAGCTATGCCAGGGTCTATCTTTATATACCAAGGTAAGAGCTTTGTATTAACTGGCCAGCTATCAAAAGGACTATACTATCGCGCTTTTGGCCAAGGCAAGAAAAATTTCCCTGCTAAGGAATGCAAAATCTTAGGCAGACGATCATTAGTTTATATGTAATGTATGCGATTCATCCCCCGCCTCGCTTCAGCGTAGGCGGGGGTATTCTCGCTAATTTATGATAAATACTAAGCAGTCCACCAACTTTTAATTGCCCTTAAAACAGCCTGATTAAGCAAGTCTTAGTCAGGCTGTTTTGTTATGAACAAAGACTGCCACAACGTGCTCGGTTGTGAATGGATGCCTTTGGGGTTATCCAGATTCTTTTTGATTGGCGGCATGGTCTCATTTGCAGTTGTAGCTTGGGTCATATTCCTTTGGCATGCAGTGGCGTTACGTCTACTGCTTTTGCTTGGTCATGTGGCGGCGATGCGGTGGCTGCTGTTGCTTTGGCTGATCTCGGCCTTGCTGCATAGCGCTTGCGCTTTAGGCTTTTGCAGGCATGGTGCTTGTTTTTGATGGGGCTGCATTGTGCGGTGGAAAAGCCTGGGATGGCATTGGTGAGATATTGCATTAATTTGTAGATTTTAGTTAGGTCGGCCTTGTGGTGGTTTAGGTTAGTTTTGTGGCTAGTGGTTGCTTTGAGATTGGTGCGTCAGTAGTTTTTGTTGAGGTAATGTTTGGTCTTTAGGGTGAAAATAGCGTAAAGATGGGCTTTTGCGGGGAGGTGAGGTATTTTTGGCGACGTTGTAGCTAGATGGAGCTTTTATGATGGTTTTTGAGAGGTGATTGGGGAGCTAAAAGTTTTAGCTTGTTCACACTTTTAAACAAAATGATCTCTAATGAGGGCTAGTTGGAATGTTCTTATGATAACTATCATAGGATAGAAACACAGTTGGGTAGACAATCTACACTGTAGTTTGCACACCAACCTTAGATTTTCGAAAGTTGGACTAGGAGTTACGTCTATGAAATTTTCTTCTTTATTAAAGACCGGCGCAGTATTATGCGCTTCAGCCTTCATCGCTGCTGGTTGCGGCGGTTCAGATAACAAGACCTGGACTGTTACCTGCCCATGGGCACCATCTGGTGTAGCTGCCATGGTTTCTCAGAAGGCTGCTTCCTTATCTACCAAGTACGTAAAGGACACCACCTTAGTTGCTGAGGCTGTTAAGGGTGACACCGCTACTATCAATACTTGGGTTATGGATAAGAAGGGTGGTGATCCTGCCTTAACCTTCATCAATGAGGGTCTGCTTGCAATTACCCCAATCATTGATGCTAAGAAGGCAAAGTATAAGGAAGATGACTTCATCGTTATTCAGAACCTCTACTCTGCTGTATTTGTTCTCTCGGCTGAAAACTCCTTAGGCGTTAAGTCCATCGAAGACCTCCAGAAGTACGTCAAGGACGGCGGCAAGATCAACGTTGCTGTTAACGGTGCTACCTCTGCTGAAGCTTTCTTAGCTACCGCTTTATTTAGCGACATGGGTGCTAAGGACTTCAAGGTTACCCCATACACCTCCGCTGCTGAAGCTGCTCAGGCTGTAGCTAAGGGCGAGACCAATTTTGCTATCTCTCACCAGACCCAGATCATGGAAACTGCTCAGCAGGGCAAGGTTAACGTATTAGCTGCCTTCTCTGACAAGACCATCGAATACGGTCCATTCACTGGTGTTAAGGGCGTTGGCGAGTACGGCTACCCATACATCATCAATACCTGTATCGTTGCTGCTCGTGCTGGCACCTCCGATGCTGATGTTAAGAAGCTCCAGGAGCTCTACAACTCCATTACCACTGACCCTGACTTCGTAAAGTGGGCTCAGGACACCATGCTCATCGAAATGCGTCCTATGGATGCAGCTGCATTCAAGGCTCACCTTGAGTCAGTACGCGAGCTGGTTAATACCTACAAGGATAAGGTATTAGGCTAACCATAAGCTTTCCAAGACATAACAGTCCCTAAAGACTGTCAATAATCCTATCACACACACTCAGAGGGCACGGCCCAATACTTTCTTGAGTATGCCGTGCCCTTTTTTTACCCAAAATAAAGCCCCGTGCACGTGCACAAAAGCCTTATTGCATCAGGATTTTCATTAAATTAGCTGTTTTTTGCAGGTTTAACGCGAGCTTAGTTGTGCTTAAGCATCAACGCAAAATTGCCTAAGTGGCGACTACGGTCGCGTTAAAGCTGGTACGTAACTAATTTGCTTATGCACCTTAGTTTTTTGTGAGGGTCTATGAACTTTATCTTCGACAAAATTGACGTGTTGCGAAACGCAACGCGCAACGGACTTGAGCACAAAACGTTCTCATATCCGTCAAATCTGACTGCAGGTATCATATGTATTTTGCTAGCCGGACTCATGCTGGTAATGATTCCAGGCCAGATCGAAATCTCAGAAAAGGATGTGGTCTCCGGTCGTGACTTCCCTAATCTTCTGATGTATCTGATGCTCATTTGCTCAGCTGTACTGATCTTAAAAGATCTCTACCGCATCATGACCAAGCAGCCACTCGAGATGAAAACCATCAATCTGTACACAGAAGTTAAGGCTTTAGTGATTATCGGTATCTTAGTTGGTACCTACCTCATCTCAAGCCTGAGTGATATGTTCATCTTAGGCTCAATCTTCTGTGTGCTCGCATTCTTAATCTTCTTTAACTGCCGCAAGCCACTTTACTATGCGATTACCTTAACTATTGCAGTCTTAATTTGGGTTGCATTCCGTTTCGGTCTTGGCGTTAATTTCTAGGAGTAGTCAATGTCAGAGTTTATTATTCCAGCATCGGCGCTTCTATTTACCTTTGAAAACATCATGTGGATTAACTTAGGTGTTTTCATCGGCGCTGTATTCGCTTGTATTCCAGGTCTGAGCGTAATCCTGTGCGTGATTCTGTTCTTACCTTTAACCTATCAACTTACCGCCATTCCAGGCATGATGTTCTTGCTCGGTATTTATTGCGCAGGATCGTATGGAGGATCGGTATCGGCGATCTTGATTAACACGCCAGGAACACCTCATGCTGCGGCAACCATGCTCGATGGTCACCCACTATCTAAGAAAGGTCGCTCCCGTGTTGCGCTGAAGATTGCTCTGTATGCCTCCACCATCGGTGGTACCATCTCTGCTTTCATGCTGCTCTTCTTAGGCCCTCAGGTAGCTAAGGTGGCAGCTCAATTAGGCACCGCTGAGTACTTCATGGTGTGCGTCTTTGGTTTAACCATCATCGCTGGTGTATCTGGCAAGTCCATCATCAAGGGTATTATTTCAGCCTGTATCGGTCTTGTGATCTCTTGCATCGGTTCTGACCCAATGACTGGCTATGACCGTTTAACCTTTAATGTTGACCGCCTCTACTTAGGTTTAGACTTAGCTATCTGCCTCATCGGTCTGTTCGCCTTAATTGAAATTATTGCTAAGGCTGACGGTACTATTCAGCAGCTTAAGCTCTCTGAGCGTAAGAAGCTTGATGACGGTGTTATCACCAAGGATGAGAAGAAGCGCATGGTGCGCCCAATCTTAATGTCCTCCTTCATCGGCTGTATGGTGGGTATTATCCCTGGTACTGGCGCTGCTGAGGCTTCTTGGTTCTCATACAACCAAGCTAAGAACATGTCCAAACACAAAGAAGAGTTCGGTCATGGTTCTGTCGAGGGTATTGCTGCAGCTGAGTCTGCTAATAACGCTGTTACTGGTGCTACTTTAATTCCGCTGCTCACCTTAGGTATTCCTGGTGACGGTACCGTAGCTATCATGCTCTCAGCCTTAATGATTAACGGCCTCAACCCTGGTTTATCTTTATTCACCACTGACGGCGACATTATGTACGCCATCATGTTAGGTCTGATCTTAGTTAACATCTTCATGTTAATTCAAGGTCGTTACTTAACTCAGCTCTTTGCTAAGGTGGTTGCTGTTCCTCAGGAAATCTTAACTCCAATCATCGTAATCTTCTGCTATGCAGGCGCTTACTCCATTAACAAGAACTACTTTGACGTATCTGTAGCTCTGTACTTTGGTATCGCTGCATGGCTGTTACGTAAGCTTGATCTGCCAGCCATCCCAATCTTATTAGGCTTGGTACTTGGCAACATGACTGAGACTAACTTCCGTCGTGCACTGATGCTCTCTGATGGCAACATCTCCATCTTCTTTAGCTCAGTTTACTGCTGGATCTTCATCGCCCTCATCGTTCTGGCCTTAGCTGCCATCATCAAGGGCAAGATCTCAGAAGAGCGCAAGATGCGTGCTCTACATAAAGAAATGGAAGCTGAAGCTGCAGCAGAGGCTCAGGCAGGCGTAGCCACTGCAGCAGCAGCCGCTACCGCAACCGCAACTGCCGCTGCAAGTGCAGATGTCTCAGCTAACGCAGCAGGCTCTGATGTAGCAGCTGACGCAGCAAGTGCTGACAACACCTCAAGTGCTGAGGCTCAAGATGCAGCCGATAGCAACAAGAGTGGCAAATAGCCACTAACAGACACGGAACGATACGTTCCTAAACCATCCTAGACTGCAGTTGTTAACCTTAAGTTCCTCCGTTTACTGCAGTCCTAGGCCAAGCAAGCTGTGCGCTGTAAGTTTTAGCAGCCCTACTCGACAAACAGTATGGCTTAGGTATCTCCGAACATATGCCATTACCACCTAAGCTTATTGCGCATAGCTGCCCTAGTTTATGCAATTATCTACAAGAGGCCTTAAGGCCTCTTTATTGTGTATAAGCTAGCAATAAAGACGATTTTTTTAACTGACAATGCCACGACGTATCGCATAAGACAATCAAGTCTAGGTTTAAAGGTGCGTAAGTAAGGCATTGAAAAGGGAATGACTATGAGCCAGGTAACTCGTCCAAACATTATTTTCTACTTCACCGATCAGCAGCGTGCCGACACCTGCGGATGCTTTGGTCAACCTCTTAACATCACCCCAAACTTAGATAAGCTTGCATCTGAGGGTGTAAAGTTCAACAAGGCTTTCTCCCCACAGCCAGTTTGTGGCCCATGCCGTGCTCTGTTCCAAACCGGTAAGTACGCCACCGACACCAACTGCTTTAGAAACAACAAGATGCTGCCTCATGACGTTAAGACCCTGGCTAACTACATCGAAGAGGCCGGTTATGAGACAGCCTACATCGGTAAGTGGCATTTAGCCTCTGAAGGCGAGCTTGAGCAAAAGCCTACTGTAGACCACACTGTTACTGCAATTCCTAAGGAGTACCGTGGTGGCTATACTGGTTTCTGGCGTGCCGCTGACGTATTAGAGTTTACCTCTCACGGCTATGATGGCTTTGTGTTCGACGAGAACAACAATAAGATCGACTTTAAGGGCTACCGTCCAGATTGCATCACCGACATGGCCTTAGACTTCTTTGCAGTGCGCGACAAGTCCAAGCCTTTCTTCATGACCATTTCTCAAATTGAGCCACATCACCAGAACGATCACGCTCACTACGAAGGTCCAAATGGTTCAAAGGAGAAGTACAAGAACTTCACATTGCCACACGATCTTGAAGTATTAAAGGGCAATGCTGCTGAGGAATACCCAGATTATTTAGGCCAGTGCGCATCATTAGATGAGAACTTAGGCCGTCTCATCCAGAAATTAAAGGATGAGGGTATCTACGATAACACCGTTATCATCTTTGCCTCTGACCACGGCTCTCACTTCAAGACCCGTAACACCGATGCTCACTTAAACGGCTACGATGATTACAAGCGCTCCTGCCACGATGCTTGCCTGCGCGTACCTTTAGTTATCGCTGGCGGCCCATACAAGGGTGGCATTAGCTTAGATGACGTAGTTTCAACCGACTCTCTGCCAAAGACCATCTTATCCTTAGCTGGTGTTAAGGTTGGCGACAAGATGATTGGTGAAGACCTCATCGACGTAGTTGAGCACAAGGATCCAAGCCGTAAGCAAGAAGCTTTTGCGCAGATCTCTGAAAGCCGTATCGGCCGTTGCCTACGTACTGACAAGTACACTTACTCAGTCTACGCTCCAGGCGTTAACGGCGGTGAGAATGGATCTGCTGATCTTTACCGTGATGACTTCCTCTACGACCTCGAGAAGGATCCATATCAGCTCAATAACCTCATTGCAGATCCAGCATACAAGGACATTAAGCTTGAGATGCGTGAGCGTCTGCTTGCATGGATTGAGAAGGCTGAGCACACTCGCCCAACCATCGAGGACTAATTCCTTTTCTTAATAACTCTGAGTAGACCTCTTACTCAGTGCAACTACCCAAAGCCCAGATCGATTAATCGCTCTGGGCTTTCTTATCTAGACACCACCACAGCAACAGCAATCATCCCAGGCACAGTAATCAGTCAGGATCAGTACTCTGCCAGGATCAGTAATCTGCCATGGCTCATTACATCGCCACAGTAACAGAGCAAAAGATCTTGGCTTTGCAATGGTTTTTACCAAGGGAGATTGGGTTGTACGAGTCGGTGTTTGACCCTTAATAAAAGGCGCTATCTGTGATTTAATAGCTGCACGCCTTTGCCGCACAGACATTGCCCCTGCATTGCCACAGCATTGCTGTTGTTGCCTTTAAGGTCGCTCTTTCGTGACCGCTTTTGTCATTTTGACCATTGGAGATGCTCATGGCCCACCTGCAGTTTTTAGTGAAACCAGTCTCTTCACTGTGCAATTTAGAATGTGAGTATTGCTTCTATCTTGATTTGGCAACTCATCAGCACGATAAACCACGCAAGATGACCCGTGAAGTGTTATCTCTCTTGATGGATAGAGCCGCTGAATACTTTATTCAAGATCCCAATGACAAGGATGGCACCGAGGTTACTGCCAATGGCGCAGCTACTGCTGACAATGGCTCTAATTTGAAGATCATAGATGGCGAGCACTCAGTAAGTTTCTTGTTTCAAGGCGGTGAACCTACTCTAGCTGGTGTCGAATTTTTTAAGGCGGTAATTGAAGAGCAGCAACGCGCTTTTGCCAAGTTTAATGGTCGTGTTCCGGTATTTAATAGTATTCAGACTAATGCCTGTCGCTTAAGCGAGGAACTAGTTTCATTACTCAGTGCCAACCACTTTTTCTTTGGTGTCTCCTTAGATGGACCAGCGCATGTCCATGATGCCATGCGCTTTTACAAAAACGGCCGAGGCTCCTTTGACGAGGTCATGAAAGGTATTGAGCTCTTACGCCGCTACCATGCTGAGTTCAACATCTTATGTGTGGTCACCGATATTGTGGTTAAGCATATTGCAGAGGTCTATGCCTTTTACAAAGATCACGGCTTCTACAATATTCAATTTATTGCCTGTCTTGACGCCTTTGCTACCATGCCACCGCATCCATGCACTACTGACCCCAAGCCAAGTGCCATCCCATTTAAAGCAGTTGAGCAAGCAGAGCACTACCACGACTGCAGCTGCGCAAGTAACAGCTCATCAGATGCAGCCGATCATGCACCCCACTCTTGTGGCTGTACAGATAATGCCACCGCTCTTAGAGTTGCTTCGAATACGCCAGCTTCATGTGCTAGCGATGCAGCTAAGGACGCATCAGCTGTATCTGATGGCAAGCGCTTCTTGTCAGATGAGGCCTATAGTGAGTTTTTGGTCAAGGTCTTTGACCTCTTCTATGATGATCTCATCAACAAAGGCGAATACGTCTCTATTAGGCATATCGAAAACTATATTGCACTTTTGCTCAATATGGAGATCAACGCCTGCAATATGACGGGTGTATGCCGTATTCAGAATGTTATTGAAGCATCAGGCAAGGTCTATCCATGTGACTTCTATGCCCACGATGACTTTGTGCTCGGCGATCTTAAAGATAATACTCTTGCTCAGATCATGAACTGTCAAAGGGCACAGCAATTTGTAAACACCTCACGCATTGAAAACGGCTCATGCCTCAAGTGCGACTACTTTAAGCTTTGTCGTGGCGGTTGCGTACGTGAAAGAGAAAACAACGTCAACATCAGATGCGCTGCCTTTAAGAACTTCTTTGCTGCCCGTCTACCTAAACTACAGCACGCTGCAGCTATCCTTAGCGGCATGCAAGGCTAAAACAAAGAGCCAGATGCTTAGGAGCAATGCGTAAGCTTACTCATGATCGTTTCTTTGGCTCATGATCCTTACTTTGGATCATGATCTTTAGTGTGACTCATGAGCTTGCAAGGATTTGCTTTGCATTAAGCTGCGTAGTGTCGAGCCTATGAGGCTGTGAATACTCTTTTTGAGGTGGTTTTGCTCTGATCGTACGCAAGTAGCCTTAGTTGCTGAGGGGTGCTTGCAGCGCAATGAAGCAGCACGATAGTGCAGCGCAATGACGCGATGGAGAGGCGCTGCAGGGCAATTAACAGCAATAACAATATGAGTATTGATGGGGTTTGCTACTTCGTTGGCTCTGGTAATTTGCCTTCCTTGATGAGCTTACGAGCAATACGAATAGCAGTTTCGGTTTCGCATCCGGCAAACTCTGCTATCTCACGGTATGACCATGGGTACAGAGGGTAACGAGTTTTCAAGAAGTTAAGAGCATCGGAGACTCGTGTTAAGCTCTTATCGTATGACATATGGGCCAGACGGCTTTCAGCGTTAGCAAGCTCATCTGAAATTGCAGCCATAAAATGCTCCATGAGATCGGTATTATCAGCTAAAAAATTGCTGCCATGTGGAGTAATGCGCCATACCTTTGCTGGAATTAACATCTTGGCTGAGCAATGATAAGTTTTTTGGCTAGAAAACCAAGTTCTATAGCCAAAGAACTGTCCGCTTTCGTATAGACGAATCAGACTTTCCTTACCGTTGTCAACAACATGGTATAGACCAATCAGTCCTGACTCTGCAAAGAAAAATGCATCTGCAGTATCACCTTGATGGTAAAGATAGCTGCCCTTAGTTAAGTTTTCACAAACACTTACATCGCAGGACTTAAGTGACTGCAAAAATGAGGGGTCTAAAGTAGTAACGTTAACTTTAATATCGCTCTTTTCTAGCGTCATAGTTCAACCGACATTCATAGACAAGAAAACATAGCCAAAGCTTGTTCTCTTGTAATCACTCACACTCAAATACTGTCTTATGTACAGACTGTCATTAGTATATAGGCATAGCGCTGTGCTGCAAGAGTAAATTTAGTGATCTAACAAGCATGCATGCTCATTAATCAAAAGATCCAAAAACATTTTGTACTGACATCATACCTACCTTGATCTAGCTGAAGCTTAGGCTCCCTCACAGCACTGTACAATTCCAAAAGAACTAGCTACACCAGCTCTGCTTAGCTATATACCCTGTTGAGCTTGTTTTAGCACTTACCTACTTTTAGCATGCATTAACACAGCATTATCTATAACTTGTGCTGCATGAGAGCACTGTTCTTATGCCTATCAACTTATATACGATGAAGCTCAGGCGTACGCTATGCAGCCTAGCTTGCCGCTGCCGAGATTCTTTGCTTAGGCTCCAGCTGCACTGCCTAGATCGCTTTGCCTAGGTGCTTGTTGCACTGTGTAGGTTGCTGCGTAGGACACAGCCTACCGCGCTGCTGAGCTTATTGACCCAAGTGCGCTACGTAGGTCCTGGAGCGATTATAATTATTCCTCTGCTGATGAGTTTAACGAGTACCTAATTGATGACATCAAAAATATCGCAACATACTTTGGTGTCAAAATTGATGAGAGCCAAAAATTACGAACCATCATAAGTAACTTTGTTTACGACATCACACTCAAACTATCAGATAGTTCATGGTTATCTAGCCATCCTGAACTAGTTGATGGGGATAGGCCATTATCTACTGATAGCATTGTATTGTTAATTGATGAGTATGATGTCCCTCTCACGGAGAGCTTGAACAATCCTACATTGTTTGATGAGCTTAAACCTGAGTACCATAGTATATTTGCTACATTCAAAAGAATGCCGTTCCGATTCGTGTTTGTTACGGGTGTAAGCTCATACGTACAAAGCTCCATCTTCGGCAACCCGAATCAGTTTATAGACATTTCACTCGATCCAAGATACGCCACCTGTTGCGGCTACACTCAAGAGGAACTTGAGCAGTATTTCGCACCAGAGCTTGATAGAGCTAAACAAGTTCTCGAGCTAAGCTACGATGAGTTATTGACTAAGCTTAGTTATTACTATGGTGGGTACTTTTTCAATAGTCTCAATGACGGTCATAATGATAGTCAGCGACTCTTTAACCCAGTTAGTGTTTCTTCATTTCTGACTAGCCCAATTAATGGCTTTGATAATTACTGGGGTAAGACAGGTGGTGGTTCTCAATTCTTGTTAAAGCTGATATTTCTCAGCTCACAAGAGATTAATAGGCAGCTCTTGAGGAAGCTCTACAAGAGTGTATTTGATTCACTAGATCTCAGTGATCCTAAGGTGAATGAGTTCATCGAAGCTTGGTCACCATTCTTCCTATTTGAGCTACTTTCACATGATCAACCTCAGGACAAAGATCGCTTGCTTTGCAAGGATGCAGATTCACTAAAGGTCGACTTATCTGAAGATGAGCTTTTCACTATTGATAATGCTATTGCTATCCTGTACCAGGCTGGATACTTAGCCATTAAGCATGTTGATGACGACAAAGTATACCTAGGTCTTGCCAATTACGACGCTACAAAGTCTCTGGTATCAGTTATTAATTCTGAAGGAAGCTTTATCAAAAGCACTTACTATAATCTTGCAAAATTGCTGGCGTCTCTTGAGGAGCTCCGCTTAGATATTTTTGAGCGTCTGCACAAAGGCAAATCCAATATAGGCAAGTATTTTCAGGGGATAATAAATACTGTCCCTGAGAGCCTAATCACTAGAGATGGTGGTGAAAAGCAGCTTGCATTCTTTAGCTACTGGGTCTTGAAATTCCAAGCCATTGTAAGGAAATGCGATGTTAAGCTGGACGCAGATCAGGCCAAGATAATTATCTATCAGCCTCATCGGGGAGAATTGGCTGATGTAGCTGAGGATATTGTCATCGAGTTTAATCTTGCCAATAGTCAAGAAGAACTCAAACAGCTTAAGGTAGCATCAGCACAGCCTCAGGAAGATAATTCAGATAAAAGCCCTGCAGCAACAGATCCATATCGCTATTGCGTGCTAATAGGCCTAGAGCAGAGGCTCGTAGCATCCATCAGTGCAATTAATGCCGATGGTAGCTCAAAAACAGTGTATGTTTCAGATAAACTAAATGAAGATAGCACCTCCCAAATAGGCTGTTGCTAAACGAACACAAGCATACATGATATTCGTGTGGTTATCCTGAACATTATTTGAAGATCTAGTTAGCTATTTCAGCTCACATCGTGTTAAAGAGCTTATACTATATAAGCAGCATCGCTAGCTTCATGTGCGAGGTATGATTATGGTGCCAAGAAAAATAAGCTCAGGTAGATATAAATCATTTAGTCAGCTTATTCATGACAAATTTATCTATGTTGATAAGACTAAAGCTGCCTGTTTGATGGCAGAACAAGAAGAGTGTTATTTATTAACTAGACCTCGTCGCATGGGCAAGAGCACCATGGTCTCAACTTTAGAATATTTGTTCTCTAAAGGCACAGAAGGCACAGAAGGTCTCTACTGCTACGATCATTGGCGTGATCCTAATCGTTATTTCGTCTTTCATTTTACTTTTAATGCTATTAGTGCCAAAAGTATTGAAACCGTAAAGCATGGCTTAATAAAGCAGTTTTTACCTTACGCTAAGTACTTTGGTATTCAAATAGATCATGATAGCGACATAGATACGATTTTTTTATCTTTAGTCAATGAAAGTTTAGTTAAGTTGTCAGATCATAGCTTTATACAAGAACATCCGGAGCTTCAAGACAATGAGCGCCACTTTTGTACGGATAAAGTTGTATTACTTATTGATGAGTATGACGCTCCTCTTACACTAACTTTAGATAATAGAGAATTGTTTGATGATATCAAAGAACTCTATCGTGTTCTTTTTTCAACACTCAAGAATCTATCATGCTTCCGATTGGTTTTTCTTACCGGTGTCAGTTCATACGCTCAGACTTCCATCTTCTCTGGTGCTAATCAGTTTAAGAATATCTCGCTTAATGATGAATACGCTACTTGCTGCGGCTACACTCAAGATGAGATAGAGCACTATTTTGCTCCAGAGCTTGAAAACGCAAAAGAAGTTCTAGATTTGGACTATGATGAGTTGATGGCAAAACTTAGCTATTTCTATGATGGCTATCTGTTTACTCAGCTTGGGAAGCAAGATAACAGAAGTAAAAATGTATTCAGTCCAGTCAGTGTTTCTTCTTTTCTGACTAGCCCAATAAATGGGTTTATTAATTACTGGAGCACTACAGGTGCACAATCTTCATTCTTGCTCAAACTATTAAAACTGTGTTCTAAAACTGTTAAATCAGAGCTTTTGAAAAGGCTGTACCCAGACATATCTACATATCTTGAGCAAAATAGTCCAGAGCTATTAGAGTTTATTGAATCTTGTTATCCTGTATTAGCACTCGAGATCAACGTTGATATTTTGAATATAGACAAAGCTCGTCTTATCCAATTTAGCATCAATAGGTTAACCGTCAAGCTCAATAATATCAGTGCAGTCTCAGCGCAAGATGCTATTGCGATTTTGTTTCAATCAGGATACCTAGGAATTAAATACATTAAAGGACAGATCGTATATCTTGGTCTGGCTAATATTGAGGTTGCTAGATGTCTTGCTGAGTTGCTAACCGACGATGTGCTATCTACATTGGGTGATAAGTATAATTTAACTGACCTATATAAAACCCTCTTCTACGACGGTGATGCTATTTTTGCTAGCCTCCATGAGGGCGGAGATAGTTTAGCTAAGTATCTTAATCTCCTTGTAAATGTTGCACCTGTTGACTTATTTGCTCCTCATAATCGCGAAAATGTGGTTACCTTCATTATCTTTATTTTGATGCGATGTGCTTCTATTGCCGTATCTACTGAGGTGCAGTACGTCTCAGGTCGTGCTGATTTAGTTGTCTATAAGCCAGATCTCAAGATCTTGGTTGAAGATACTGTAATTGAGTTTAAGCTTGCTCGCCAAGGTGAAAACATACTCACAAAGCTTGCCGAAGGCACCAAACAGGTCATCGACAAGAGATATGGTCTAAGCGTCGAAAACCCTAATCCATATCGTTACTGCGTCGTATTTAGTAATGATCTGAGACAGGTGGGAGCAATTGAAGCTATTAATGCCGATGGCAGCTCAAAAACTGTGTATATTTCAGATAAGCTAAATGAGGATGGCACTGTTAACAGCCAGCTTTTGCCAAGCAAAGAGTAGGCTCATGCTATGGACAAGTGCCTATGCTGCTTTAGCTTAGTATGAGGAAATAGCAACTATTGTGGCAAAAGCGTAAGATTAACTAAATAAGCCCTATGGCGTGTCGGTTTCATGAGAGACTTAATGGTTTTTACATCATCATCTTTAGATAGCAACTACAACTATGTTGAATAACTCATATCAGGACTTTATGGAGCAGTTTTTCCAAGCTTACTATCAAAAACTAGCAGGGAAAAATGATGCTCTGGCGCTAAAACTTCCTTTGAGTGATAAAGATCAGGCTATGTTCTTAGATCCCATGATTAAAAGTGAGTGGAAGCAATGGAAGTTGGTCAGATCTGACCTTAAGGAGTCTGACTTCAGTAAGTTAGAAAATGAACTTAATATCAAGCTTCCTGAACTTTTTAAAGCTTTTTTAGGTACTTATTATCATTGTTTTGATAATCCTATTGGGCCAAATCCTATCTCCGAGCCATTTAAGGCCTTAAAAAGAGCCTGGAACCCATATTTAGTTCAGTGCGGCTATTTGCCTTTTGCTTGGGATGAGGATGGCTACTACATAATTTGCTGTGATCTGTCCTATCTACCAAACGAGTTGAGCTGTCCTATTTTTCAAATCGACCATGAAATATTGTTTGACCTTACGGACGAATATGAAGATGAGTATGAATGTGAGGACGAAATCAATGATGAGCTTCGTCAGAACATAGCTGCCAACATGGAACAACTAGCCCCTGATTTGTGCTCTTATCTTAAGAGCTTTCTTTAAGAAAAAAACATATAGCTGCTAATAATTGCTTTATACGGGAACTTCTATAAATCAAAAACTTGATATATATCAGGCGGAGCCCTATGTGTTAATCTAGTTTTCAAAGTCATCTTGCCATTCTTCAAACTTGCTTACAGCTTTTAGAATTTGAATAATAGAAGTTCCCATAAGCATCAGATCGGTCCATAAGCAAAGCTTACCTCATGCACATGTCAGGTACAAATCTCTACTTGTAATTACAAGTTACTGTTTACTGCCTTAGATTAGGCTGAAATTAGTAGACATAGTGGTATAGTCTGCTATGGCTATTTTTTTCACTAACTTTTGCAAAGCGATACAAAGTGGATCACTTTTAAATTTTAGCCAGCGGATCTGTTTTCATTGCGTTAATATGCTCAAATTCATTACACACGACATGGCTCTTGTGCCTGCTTGCGGCGCTAGTAGCTTATTTGGTCTGTGGCCTTGTATATACGTATCTTGTATCACGGGCATTATGAATGCCTGATCTTGTGTTTGTTTGATTACAAGTTAGCACAGAATCTCTAAGGCAAAAGTGTAGATACCGATAGATAAGAGAATGCAGCCAAGGATGATATTGGCAAGCTTTGGAGATAATAAGCGCGAGATACGAATTGAGAAGAATGAGGTTACAAATGAAGCTGCGACTACAGTCATCACTACTGTAAGGTTGATATAACCAAGCTGCCACATACCCTCAGCTACATAATCAATTGGCTTAGTAATGTAGCCATACATAGAGCCAAGACCACCGATTACCATCATGTAGTTGGTGTATACCGGAACCTGCTTTTTGGTAACGAAATTAAGCTGATTGATGAGTGGAGCCATAATGGAGCCACCGCCAATACCAGTGAAGCCAGCTATGGCACCGCCTAAAGCGCAATAACAAGTACCCTTAGCAGTCTCTCCTTTTGTTGGATTTGCTGACTCATTTTCTGGGCCTGGTCGTTTTAAGAAGGTCTTAATGGATAGGACTAACATGGTAAGCACAAAGAAGCCTACGATGTACTCGCGCTGCACATAAAAAGACAGCTCAAAGCCTGCCTGAACGCCAAAAATCATGGCAACACACCAAAAGGCAAGGCTCTTATAACTAAGTGGTATGCGCAGTCTTACAAAGTTCACGAGGTTAATACAGGCAGTTGCGATCACTATTGACAGTGAAGTAGCAGCAACCATCTGAATTGGAAACATTGGGAACAAGGTTAAGAAGATCGGCACCATCAGCACACCGCCGCCAATACCAAAGACGGCCGACATCATATTGGTAACTACGCCACAAGCAATTAAAGTAGCTATAAGCATATAGTCCATAACCATGACCTCAGAAGTGCTAAACCTAAGCTCAGAAGCTGACTTACAAGCTAGCTAATGGGCACTTGTTAACTGGTGTCTTCTCAAACGACATGGTTATTGTTGCATATGGATTCTAAATACTCTTATGACCTTTGTCATATAAGGCTTGATAAAGCGTCAAATCTCGCTGGTTTTTGTATTTTGCTACCTCAAGATACGCAAAAGCCCATCGTATGATGGGCTCTTTTCATCTTGTAGCGTATCTCTTAGCGCTAGATAGCTGCACATAATAGGCTCAATAAGTAGCTGCTGAGGCTACTGGGGCCATGGCTCTGTCTGCCTACGAAGCTTTCTGTGCTACGTGCGTACATGCAAAGACGTTATGCTGCAGCGCTGTATTGACTGCATCATAGCCTCTTGCATCTTTCAAAATGCACGCTCTGGCCTACTGCCTTGCTAAGCTCTGTGGCTATTTACGTGGGGAGATGGTGTAGGCTGGAGAGGACAGACGTACAAAGTTAACCTCTTGGTAACCCTTTTCTCTATCCTTTGGCATGTAGTCTGTGAACTTTAAGTTAGTCTTAACCCAGCCGCGCTTAACCTCATCACGATCGCTAGGCTCTAAGCTGCAGTCATGATAGACAAAGACCTCGTGAATATCGTTAGCGCCTTTTAAGATGACAGGGCTTTCTTCACCTGGCACAAATACGTACCAGCCAATGGTGAGCCACTTGGTTTTATCGATGCGAGCATTGAAAGCAACGGAGCAATCTTCAGAAGTATCGTTCTTAACATCAATGCGAACATCCGCAGCTGCAAAAGGCATACATAAGAGTGATGCGCAGGTTAAAACAGCTGCTGCCACTGTCTTCTTTAACAGACTCATTTAAAGGAAATCCCTTGAAACACACCTAATAATATGGAACTAAGCATAGCATCTCACGAGCAAGCTTAGATTGCTAACAATTCTAGCATTAAGCATCATTCAAAATCACGCATCCTTGCACATATAGCTAAAAACTTAGTGATTATATTGATACTTGTCCCATTAGTTGGGCAAAGATGATGGTGGCAAAGCTAGCATTATTTCATAGTTGGTATGTGCTAGTTTGCATGTTCCTTGGCCTAAGATAGTGGTAACAAAGCTAGCACTCTTTCAAAGTTGGCATGTGCTAGCTTGCATATTGCTGTGCTTATGGCGCTATGGTCGGAGCTATTTTTATGAGCTCGCTTGCTTAGCTACCTTTGGAACATTGGCTATGCATTTGAGCAATGAGTTCGGTATCGATATAAACAATCGCATCGTTACCTTCACCCTCTAGCTCAAGAACCGGCACATCATACTCATCGTATGTGTAGTTATTGATCTCCTCAATTGCATAATTGCCTGAGAGCAGACCATGGCTTACACAGATACCGTTAAACTCCGAGAAGACCATAGCATCAGTGCCTTGAACTGCCACTGCACCAATCACTTCACGCAGCTTTGCATTCAAGATCTGATTGATCTTATGCTCGCCTGCAGCGCTATCTGCAGCAGATGCGCCACTTGCGCTTTGGGCAGCTGATGATGCACTTGTGTTGATAGCGTCTCTAGATGCTCCTTGCGCGTCTTGGGCATCAGATGCGGATGCATCATTGTTTGCAGATGAGCTGTCATCTTTAGCGCTTGCTTCTGCTTGTTCGCTGAGGGTTTCAAGCTTGGTGACGAGAGCTTCAGCAGCGGCCTCAGAAATGGCAATAGCCAGGGCTGATGCTCGCTTAACAGGAATCTGCTCTTTTGATAAGGCCTCGAGGTCTTGTTTGATCTCGTCATTTACGGTGGTGAGTGCGGCCTCAGCGCGGTTGGCATCCATCACACGTTTAATACGCTCAGCTCGTAGAGCTTCCTCTTCTTCCTTTTCTCGTAAGGTAGTGATTACCGCTTGTACTTGCTCACTTTCTTTGATCTTGGCGCGAATCTTATCCATGTCAAACTTGACTGGCTTTGGAATATTGCCGGCGACCTCATCAAATGACTTAAAGTTCTGCTCAGATCCTGATGATGTGCTATTTGTGAAAGTGATAAAGCGCAGCTTTGCCATGAGTAAGGTAAAGCGACGTGCATCTAGTTCACTGCAGCGATTGATGGCACACTCATAGCCAAAGGCCATAGCGCTCAAGTGACGCAGACGAGCAGGCTTTTGTCCACCCACTAAAATGGCTTGTAAATCACCCTCTACTTGGAACCAAGCATTGAAATCAATTGGTTCTTCTCGCTTTATCACCTCAAAGCAAGCAGCTAAGTACTCATAGACAAAGGCAATGCAGTTATCAGAGCTCTGTATTTTGTGTATACGCACTATCTCACTTGCTAACAGAGGCACTAATCCCTTTAAATCGGCCTTTGGAATGATGGATTGAACCATCTCTAAAGCCATATATCCACAGTAAAGAGTGTAGGATAAGTCTATATGCTGAACATTGCCATCGACCGTTCTTAACTCAGCTGGAATATTGATAAGCTTGATGCAGTTATATCTTTCTCTTAAGAAGGTGAGCTTACTGCATAAGATAGCAGTGGTAGTGGATGGTACGAGCTGTAAGTTGAGATTAGCCCTAAAAAGAGCACTTGCCTCTTTAAGTCCTTCCATCTCAATGCCATCAGCAAAACCTAAATCATAGGCAGTCTCTGCATGCAAGGCAAAATCAATGAGCTCAGCAAATCTCTGCTCATCGCTTTGATAGACATAAGAGTCAATAATAAAGCGATTGAAGCACAGCCCCTCAAGCTGATACTCACAGTTATCAGCATACTTGCGTTTAATGTCCTTAAAGTCAAAGACCTCAGATAAATCTACGCCAGCACTGAGGCTGTAGTAGCTTAAGTAGTCATCACAGAGCATGGTACGCAGCACTGGCTTAACAAAGCCATCGTAAAGCTGACCAATATGCTCATCGATAAAAGGTGAGTTTTTATCGTCGTAATGACTATCGTAGCAGCTATTAACTAAAGTAGGATTTGGCACGCACACCGCATCCTTAATGACAGCTACATCCTTTTCTTGGCAGCTAATCTCTGAGAGCTTATCTACATACTTTAAAAGACTTAAACAAATACTGCATGAGGTCAGTCTAGAGATAATGTGCTCATCGATGTCTTTGACTGAAGTTATCTCAATCTTATTGGTGCCATTATTAACATGACTGTACTCAAAAGAGGCCTTACGGGTCATGTCTTTTGGAATGACTAAGGACTTAGTTTTCATAAGTCCGCGCAGCGCTACAGCCACATTAGTAATAAACTTCAGGGCATACTTTAAGACTAATGGCGATGAGGACAGACGTGCATTACTAATAGAGCTTGAGAGTAATAATAAAGTGAGTAAAGCACCACCCTCTTGATTTGGAACCAAGCGGTTCAGGATATTGCTAGCACTTAAGGCCATATCCTTAATTAAATCAGGATAACGGACTGCGCCTACAGTGCATAAGTTCTGAATAAACTCAGTATCCTGAGATCCAAAGCGATCGGTCTCAAGGCTATTAATATCTAAAGACTCGCCTAATTTAATCTCTTCATTAGCGCTGTTTTGGAAGATGAAATTGAGTGTCGACTCATCAAACTTCACTAAGCAATCATTAAAGTTTGGCGCGTCGGACATCTTGGCAAAGACTGAGGCTAACAAGGATGCCGCATCAGTAATAAAGCTTGCTGCAGTCTTTAATGCAGCTGAGTGATTGCCCTTGAAAAACTCATCTGCAAAACGAGCACAGCCTGAGATATAGACGCGTGAATTATCCTTATCTACTACATCTGAGACTAAGCTTGTAGACTCATCTAAAAGCTGAGTTTCTAGCTCACTAGCATGTAATACGCACTCAAGCATTGGCTTAGGCAGTAGTCTTAGCGCATTGTTAAAGACCTTTTTAGCGTACTTGTCCTTAAGCTCTTCATACTCGCTATATGTAGCATCCTCAGCAATATCTTCACTGCTAGCATTTGGGTTTTCTGGTGGAGAGGCATTGGCAACTAAGTTTAAGCATAAATCCTTAGCATCATCATGCTTATGCTCATCTACCCACATGTACAGTCTATGAGCTAACTCTCTAAGCACTAAGACATTGTGCAGCTGAGTGTGTTCACTCACTCCACGGGTCTTTAAGAGGCTTAGTAAGTCTTGCGCTTCAACCACTTGATCAGCTTGCGGAAAGAGCAAGAGCCACAGAGCAAGCAATGAGTAGAACTCTTTTGGAATGTCCAAAAGACGATTGCCGTACTTACGAGTAATACGGCTTAAGTACATGTTGATGGCAAACGGTTCTTTAGACAAGAGCGCAATATAGAAGAGCTCATTGTTAAAGTGCGTATGCGGAATCTGCAGATACTTATCAAAGTAGATGGTGCTGTGATAGTACAGATATGGCAGCGGATTAGCTTCAGTAAGCAGAGCAAAATCACGACTGGTTAAAGAGAAGAAACGCTGCAGCTCACTTGCATCTGAGTCACCCGCATTATTAAGCGCACAGGCAAGACGTCCATAACCAAAGAAGTTACGTAAGATAAGCTCAAAAGAAGCAATCTTATTAAAACGTTCTTCTTGTGAGATTGGATTATTTAAGAAGCGCTCAATACTATAGCCATAGTCTTCATCTAAATTGATCTGAGCCTCAGATGGGTTATTGAGTACTACATCCTTTTGGCTCGACCATACTAAATAGCTATGGTACAGATGAGTTAAGCGATCAAAGACGAAAGGCACAATTCGATATTTGCGTGCCTTAGAGTTATGGCTAGGCTTTGATGCTTGAGTTTTCTTAGAGCCTTTAGACAGACTATCTAGATTATCGCTACTAGTATTACCGAAGCGTGGCAGAATAATGTTTTCCACCTCGGCAGTAACTGTACTCTTAGATTTATGTTTATTGGCAGCTACCTTCTTATGCTCAGGCTTTCCACCCTCATAAATATCAACTTTTGCAAGCTCAGCTAAAGAAGATAAAGCTAGCTCATCGCTTGATTTAGCGCGTCCATTTAATAAGGAGACAGTGTTTTTAAAAGAGATTAAGGCCGCATCAGTGTACTCACCACGCTTTTCAATTTCCTCTTCACTAGATAAATTAGCTTTAAGCTTGGCAACAAGCTCATCATTCACCTCGATGCTTGATGAAGAGCTATCAAACTTACTGCCGCCTTTAAAATGTCCCTCTGCAGATTCTAAAGCTACATTCATAGCCGCAAAAGATGAGGCATCCTCATTAGCTACACGCGCAGAGCCA